>Ga0209174_10000378_pt1 | contig 34654 bp, 84 predicted proteins | sample JI91814BDNA_FD_187505 | JGI IMG/M metagenome (GOLD analysis project Ga0209174, IMG submission 187505) | Wastewater effluent complex algal communities from Wisconsin, to seasonally profile nutrient transformation and Carbon sequestration -... | ecosystem: Engineered > WWTP > Effluent > Algae...
CCCAAGGCGAACGACGAGACCAGGCGGAGTGCATGCTCGTGCTCGGTGCCTGGGTGTGTGGGTACTGATCACGTCTCAGCCGCACTTCACCTCGAGCCACCACGCCCACTCGCGCATGGTATCGACCTGCTCATCGGTCAGTTCGGTGCCAGTACCGTCTTCGTTCATGAGATTGTTCGGATCATCGACGTGACCGAGGCCAAGTGCGTGACCGATCTCGTGAGCCATGTGCAGGTCATTGTCGATCGACCAGATCACGGGATTGCACGGGTTCTGACGGTCGGTACCACCTTCGTAGTCGGTCACATCGTCGGTGAAGGCCAGGATGGTGCCGGCGCCCTCGGCGACATGGTCCGTATTCAACTCAAGGCCGAGGATCTCCTCAGCACCGGCAAGGGTCTCAGCCGAGTAGCCCACTTGACCGAAGAGGGTCTGCACGTGTACGACGTCGCTGCGACCGTTCTCAGTCTCACAGCCGAGGCTAGCCACCGAGGTGGTGGCCAGGACGACGAGGAGCAGGATCTTCTTGAGGTGGCGCATGGTGGTACCATTATACCGCAGTCCGGCGAGGATTACACAAGTGGCACGATGTGCGCCGCAAAATATCCATTTTCCTTAAAGATGTACTCGAGCGCAGTGCACGCGGACTCATCACCCAGACAGTCGGGACAGACCTTGTTCGGTCCGTCAATACGTTTCACCTCGCCCCATCCGAGTGCAACGAGCTCTGTGAGGGTCACCTCAGATACCAAACATCCGCAGCCACGACACTCGAAGTTGGTCTTTGGTTCGTTTGCCATCGTGATCTTATTGTACCACGGTCTGACGAGGATTACACGTTAGCATATCAGACCTGTGACTCACGGGATCCCACAATGTAGCCCGCCTCGATCACCCACGTGTCGTCCTGGTGTCACGTGGATTCAGACCAATAGGTTACCTTGGCCTGACGTGCGGTCGATCCAGAAGCTTCCTGGGTGATGTCCCCAGGAAGTGTAACACAGATTACATCTCAGGTGGACTTGATCGAGACGACCCGATCACCCGAGACGGAGTGGATGTGTGGTAGGTGAGCGAACATCGCCGCTTTATCCGACAGCTTTTCCAAGGCCTCGACGTCATCCACTTCGAGGTTTACACGATTGATCCCAGGCTTTCCCCGGTAGACAAGCTCGGGACGCTTTCGCAGCTTCCCAACGATCACCCGACCCGATCGAAGCTTCACTTCGATCAAGTCGTTGACCTTGAGATTCATGAGAGCACGAATCGAGACCTGAGTTTCCTTCGTATCCACCATCGTACTTCCATTATACCAGGCTCGATCGAGGATTACACGGATTTGGAGGAACTCTTGTAGAGAGTTTCGAGCGCGCGTTCCTGCCGACTAAGGAACTCCTCGCACTCGCGAATCTCGCGGCGCTTGGCCTCGAGCTCCACACGAAGATCACGGAGCTTGGCGAGAGTTTTGCGTACATTCTCACGAACTGCAGTGAAGTTGGTCTTCATGGTGGTGTTCCCATTGTACCAGGTTCACGGTGGATTTACACTAACAGACGAGAGCTTCATGAACCACTCATCATGATAAGCATCAACAACATAACTCAGTGGTGTCATGTCACCCTTCACACGAAGGTAGAAGTACTTCCACTGTTCAATCTCGTTCGTACGGTGACGTAGCGGCGCGGTACCGCATGTGTAACAGCGCTCGAGCGCCATGGCATCGATGTGGATCATGCATGCGCTACAATTGAGATCGATCATGACGTTACACTCACCGATGAGAACAGGTAGAAGTGATCTGTGTAGCTCTCGCCGCGGCCGCATTTCACAACCATGTCATCAGACGCGTGCAGGTAGAAGCCCCACCATCCCAAGCTAGCATTTGTAAAGTGATACAGCGGTGAACTGGTACAGCAGTACTCGAACTTGAGCGCCAATATGTTCTCATGCACCATGCATGCGTTACGTGCTAGACTGAACATGTCAGTGTCCTCGTGGGCCTGGCACACGCTTCACACTCGTCACTGGGCGCGACGAGATGCCACCAATCTCGTCGCCCATGCGTGGCCCGATCGACTGCGTCTTCGACCACACCTCACACCACATGCCATGTTTGCCGTTGGGCTTGACAATGAGGACGATGCCCGTCACTTCGTATCCTTCGGTTGTGTACTTGACATGGTCACCGGGTTGAATGTCACCGTCACATTCGAAGTCATCCTCGTCGCTGTCGACCGCAGACTGCTCATGCATCCACTTCGGTCGCATATGATCATCGACCGTCCCATGATCGGTCATTGCATCTTTCAACGAATCACTTTGCACGTAACCCAAATCAATGAGCCTCCGACACATGGCAGGCAGACTGCAAGTGTCACACGAGTTTAGCTCGTACATGCACTCAGACAAACGCTCGAGACCGAGCTCTGTCATGAGCTGATCGGCCGGCGACCGGTCATCGAGATGACCCTTCTTCTCCCACAATGCACGTGACGTGACGATAAAGTGTGGTACGTCGTGTGCATCAGACTCGACAAGGGCAAATACGAACTCGTCAGGTGTGTATAGAGACCCGTAACGAACCTCAAGGACCTGCGTGTCTGTCACGTCGGTGATCGCCCGAATCATTCCAAGATCGGTCGCATACGGCTTGATCGTGAACTCTCGAGCGATCCGCTTGTCGTACATGATGTCCTTCGCACCACGTACGAGTTTCGCCGGCGTACGCATGGTGGTCAGCATGTTCTCCTCAACATCGAGCGGGAGTCCAAACCCATATGTCTCAGCGTTGATTCGCCTGATCACCTTCGCGACGTCTTCCTGCGTCACCGTGTTCGCGATGTGAGCCTTGATGTCCTTGGTCGTTAGCTTGGTCATGGTCTCCTCACACTCACTGACGAGAAAGGCTGTACTCTCTCAGAGTTGTCTTTCATTCGTTCGATGCTGCGTTTCATCATGTGGCGCCACGACGTCACGCCGACGAGCATCGTGACAGTCCTGTACCAGACGATATCACCGTCAACCTCGATCACGTCAAGGACACCGAAGTGAGGATCGTCGGATCGTATCACAGCGACACCAGACACATACGCACGCGGTAAGGAAGTCCCATTGCTTGCATACGTTCGTCAAGCTGCCGCTGCAGCTCAGCCACCTCTGTGAACAGAGGTATCACATCTGCCGGCATGGTATCTTGCCAGTCGTCCAGTCTCCACGGAACGACTTCAAGCAGAGCGGCGAGGGCCAAGCTCTCATGTGTCAGACGACCGTCTGCGCCGCGTTGTGACTTGTCCATAATGTGTCCATTGTACCAGGCGGGTGGAGGATTTACACCTCCACCCGTGGTATGTTAGAGCTTCCCGTGTTCGTTGATGACCGAGCCAGCCATCGAGACAATCCACTCCTCGAGTTTGTCGTTGAACTGCTCTTGCAGCTCCACCGAGGGTCGCCGAACATGCTCGGCCCTTGCCGCGGCCGACACGAACCGTCGCAGTGCAACCTTGAGTTCATCACGCCGGGCATTCATGAAGTGCTCGAGCGCAGCCTTACGGGAGATCTCGTCCGGATGTTCGTTCGCCATGATGTTTCCATTATACCAGGTTCGAGCAGGGATTACACAAGACACGTATGCAGACATACATCCTGACTTCTAATCCTGGCTATAACCCTGATCACCCACGTGACGTCTAGGTGTTCCCGGGCCGGCCGACAATGGGTTACCCATGGGTCAAACTTGGGACGTCCTAGGTGTCACCTGGTCATCGACCCAGAAATGTGTAACCTGGATTACGGAATGAAGTAGCGGTAGTCGGTGAGGGGATCCGACTCATGAAGCCCATCCAGTTCCCGTGTGTGAGCCTCGAGCTCTTCCTTGAGGACCTTGAGCTCCGCTTGATAGGAGTCAATCATCGCCTGCTGGGTCCGAACCTGTGCCTCTGTCGCCTCGAGCTGTCGCTTGAGATTCACAACCTCAAGTACGTCATCGTCGGCGACTGCCCTGAGGATGCGAATGGCATTCGGTACAGCTTCAACGTACTTGTCATCAAGACAAGACCCAATGAGTGCATACTCAAGGCGACCCAATTGGACAGCTGCGTCCTTGACTACACCCTTGGTGATCATGTTACCATTATATCACGTCTGATGTGAAGATTACACATCACTTGTTGAAGCGACCTACTGCGATCAACCGTGACAGCTCGACGTTGTCCTGGGGATCGACCTCGATCGGCTGGTTGGATGCCGCAGCACATGCACTCCACCGCGGCGTCTCCCATGACTCGAACACACGACCGAGCTCCTCACGCCAGTTCCACTTGCACCAGGCCTCGTACGTGTCCTTCCCCATGAGTGAGATAGCCCACTCATTGCAATCAGTCTCGTGGTCAAGCATCGCGTCGATGGCTTTATCATGGTCGGCGTACAACCGCTCGATCGCATCGACGTGCCAGGCGCGTTCATGTCGATCGAACAGCTCAACTGCCTCAACCTCAGCCTGTTTCCTGTCTTCGTTGCGCCAGTTCCAATACACGCTCACGTGTCAACTCCGGGTGCAGTACTTGACGAATCGCTGCCACATGCTCAAACGCGCCTGCGCCTTCTCTGGTGGACGAATGAGAATACTGGCCTTAGGTGTGGCTGTGAACGTCGCGATATGGTAACGCATACCGCTGGTCTCGATCCAGTAACATCGGTCGTCACCCTCGTCGGTCCACGTGACTGGATAGTCCGAACCGAACCAGTTGTCGATGAAGTCATCGGCATTGGCACGCTGTGTCTCTGCATACCCACGAATTGGTCCGCTGCCAACGTTGTACGAGGTCACAAGTTCCTTACTCGTGTGAAGGTAGAGCACCGGCTTCGTCATGGTGAGTCCATTATACCTGATTGCAGCGAGGATTACACATCGCCTAGGCGTGACCTAGGTCGACCTAGGTCACGCGACGGAAGTACACAGACACGTGTTTGACAGGATGGATGGCAAACTGCATGCCACATGTGTCTGTCAGGTACTTCGGAATGTCAGCTGCCTTATCGAAGTTGGTGATGTGATTGCCGGCTGGATCACGTACGCTGTAATACGCTGTCAACATACGCTTGTCCATGAGCTCAGCGATGAGACCAGCAAGTGTGAATGGTGTGACATCAGGCAATGACTCGACAAGCTCATCGTATGTCATACCAACCTGGCCGGCGATGGTCAGTTGGGTCATGACTTCTTGATGTCTCGAGGTGAGCGTTTCCATCATGATCCCATTGTACCAGGTTCGAGGTTGGTTTACACAGTCATGATCGAGCGTGCCGCACGAAGGAACATGAGGCCGACACGCATGTAGGCTTCCTGGAGCGTGGCCTTGTTCTTCAGGGCTCCAGGGATCTTCCGTGCAATCGTCATAAACACAGTTCGGAATGCCTCCTCACCACGCTTCATGCCCTGACCCGGGTCACATGCCTTGTATGCCTTCACCAGGTGCTGAACAATCGTTGCATCAGTCATCTGTTCGGCTTCCAAAGCTTCCATGCCCCACCGCGAATGACACTTGCGTCATGCAACCGACATGCTGGACAGTACTTCTGAGAATTGCCGGGGGCGCCGCCGTGCTCACCACAGTAGAACACGTGCGTGCGACCGAATGCGTTGGGGAGGCTCATGTTCCTGATGGGATGCATCAGATTGACACGTGGGACATGCATCTCTCGATGCGCTGAGCGCGCCACCATGATCACCACAAGATGCAGATTTGATCTGCGGTGCATCCACCTGACTCCAACCGCCGGCCTTCAACGCGCTGATGGCCGCGCCGAGTTTCCGTACGCGATCGCGCGCGTTGGTGAGCTTTGCGTCAGCATGTAACGTGCTATCGATGCGCGGCTGAAAGTCATGACCACGACGAAGATCTGTCCGACGCTGCTCGCTGTTGACCAGCGTGCTGATGATGCCGGCCTCTAGGGCCAGACACTCATCGATCGCAAGCTCGAGTGCAACCTCGATCGCCTTGACTGCGTCACTCTTCAGTCCTAGGACTACTTCACTCTTCAATTCCTGAATGTCTGACATGTGTACACCTCACTTCTTGACGACAATCTTACACTCGAGCTGTTTGCGGAGAGCGATCATGATCACATTCATCGGTGGCGGGTACGGAAGACGCTTGTCGTCACGGTACCAGTCGCCTCGTTGGTCACGAACGTAAACAGTCTTGTTCTCGTGCTTGGCCATCGTGGTCTTATTGTACCATGATGTCTGAAAGATTACACGAATGGATTTTCGTCGTCTTCCTTGGCCAACAGGTCACGCCCTTCGTCAACATAGGCCACATCACCCACGTGACGTCCTGAACGTTCCCAAATCGCGGGCCATGGTAACCCGTACCGGTCGACCTAATCAATCCTAATGACCCTGGTCACTGGCATCTAAAGTGTGTCCTGGATTACACTTCACTTCTTATCAGTTCGATGTTATCGAATCGATGACGTGTTTACACGCCGAGCGAGATCATGAACCCCATGATGATGGTGCTGTAGATCGTGATGATGCCGATGATCGCCTTGGAGTTGTCCTTGGTCTTGGTCATGGTGGTGACCTATTGTATCACGGCTCACATGGGTTTACACAGAGCTCGTGAACGCCAGAACATGAACGACTCACGCAGTGCGGCAACAAACTGGGTGTCGTCCATGAGCGTCGCTGTGCCACCACTCACCTGGAAGTGATTCGCCATGAGGGTCTCAGGATCCATTGGCGTCGGCTCAAGCGTACGTCGAGCCAGAAATGTCACGACCTCGAACGCAGCGTCCGTCGTCTGCTCATTGTTCTCGGCGAGGACGTCATGCCTGTACAGGATGGCGTCGACGAAGAGGGCTGGTTGCTTGATTCCGACAACACCCACGCTCTTCCGTGGCTCCTCGTTGGGTGACCGGCGTCGGTACGTACCGATCAGCTGATCACCGTCAGTGAGATCGACGATTGAGCACATGAACCCCTCTGGTGTGAGAGGCACGCGACGGACGCCGTCGCGGTATCCCGGTTGCCAACCAGCGAAGCCGGCGACGACTCGCGCTTGCAGCTCCTGCCATGGTCCTTCGAAGTGGGAGTATGCGCTGTCGGGTGTCTGACGGTAGACGAGGAAGTTCAGGGCGATGGACGGGATCTTCGACATCAGATCATGTCCTTGAGCTTGGCAGCCTTGACGAACTTCTTCCCACCCTCGAGGCTGACGTACGAACGACCCTGCATACCCTGCTCGGTGTAGTTCACGTCGTACGCCGCGGCGTGGCTGAATCCGAGGATGTCCTTGAGGTACTTGCGGAACTCGCGAAGGAAGAGCGGGTCGGTGTAGATCAACCCGTCACGGTCGGTGTTCCAGTCCCCGGCGCAATTGCCGTGGGTGAAGTGAAGCCGAATTCCGATAGACTCAGAATCATAGCCGTCCTTCGCCTCGGTGGCCACCGTGTGATAGAACGTGATCTTCTCGATCACGACGCCGCCAGTATTCTTGAGCGACGTCCAGTAGCCCTTGCCGTTGGTGTGAAGGTTGAGGGCGACGCGACGAGTGGTGATCTTGGTCTTTGCCATGGTGGTGTTCCTATTGTACCAGGTTGGATCGAGGTTTACACTGCTTACCAAGCAACCGCATCAGTCGCCTTGATCGGTCCATGCACGCCGTTTGGCAGGCCACAAAGCATGAGTGCCGGGCCCTGAACGTCTGAGAAGGCGGTAATGCTAGCCCAGCTCTTCGAGCGAAGAAACCTGCCGGCCCACACTCGGCGCTGATTGGGGTTGTCGAACGCGATGATCTTGAACCGTTCCGAGGAGTCGATGACCTTCATGGTGATCCCATTGTACCACATCGGCGCGATGATTACACAGATTCAGTGCCAAGGTGCACAGAAAGCTGCGAGGAGCAGGATCACCAGCGGCACGTAGATCCAAAGATACCACGTGGCTGGCCACCCATTGAAATGCTTCTCGAGCTCGGCGGCAGCCCAATCCTGCTGCTCAGGCGTCGCCTGATTGGCTGGATTGTCAGGACATGCCATGCTGAAGTGACCAAGCTTGCCACACCGCCAGCATGTGATGATCAGAGGCTGCATCATTCGACCCTCAACGTTGCCGTGAGTTCACCGAACATTTCACGTAGGGCAGCATCATTCGGATAGAGAGCCATCACATGGGCCCACATTTGTCTTCGGATCTTGTCCGCAGTCTCCAGTGCCTTCCGCCGCGCCTCCATGCGTGCACTCAGCACGCCACATAGACGCACGATGTCTTGATAGACTTCACGTTCCTGCTTCGTCATCTTCGTCCTGGACCCAATTATATCAGGTCCAGGACGAATTTACATGAGTTCAGGTGGTCGAGGTCCGACGAGCTCGGAAGTAGGCCTCGAGCTCATCATGGTCTTCCTCCTCGAGATCCTCCTCGAGCCTATACACCACACCACCCTCAACATTGAGGCTAGTGAGTCCCTCATCAACGGCCATCTCGAGTTCGGCAATGGGACCAAGTCGATCCTCGAGTTGACGATCTCCGCCGGCCATCTCGGCAAGCTTCACCATGATTTCCTGTGCGGCCTCGAGCTTGTCCTCGAGGTCGGACAGGAGCTTAAGCATCACGAGCTGAAGCTTGGAATTGGGGTTCGTGTCGAAGTCGGCGTCGTTTTCCATGAGAGTATTATATCATGGTGACGACGAAATTACACCGATGACGGAGTCAGTACCCGTGATTTGTCATGACCGATATCACAGGCATACTCTGCTGCAGCCAACATCATGCCGACAGTCGTGTCGATGTCATACCCGAGTCCGACAGTACAGGCGACGCGCGTCCGAGCTAGCGCCATGATCGTGTCGAGCATGACGTCAAGCTTGCGTTGCGTGTCGAATGGTCGGTCAAACGACACCGTTAGGTGACCAATGAGTGACTGCAAGTGGGGTGTCATACCACACGCCCCGGCCCACGTGGTGTACTTCATCGTGCCGTCGTCTGACTCACCCGACATATACAGCGCCGCCTGGAGCTGTTGCAGGTCACGCACCGACCGGGCTGGTCGTGAACATGCAGAGTCATACGCGTCCATGACACGCTGACGGTACGTGTTGTGTGCCATGTACGTGATCTGCATATGTGGCAGGAACTTCTCCCGCATGAAGCTTCGAAAGAAGCCGTCAGCCAACGTCACGACGTAATCATGCTCAACATGAATCGAGCGCGGTGCGGTGTTGTTGCGTGCCAACCCGATCAGACGAGCACGCTCGAGGATCGACGCCTTGTCGACACAACGATGCATGTTCCACTCGACAAAGTAGAGCATGGTGTTGATATATGTCTCAAGCACCATGCTTCGGGTTGGATTGAGACCGTAGGCCTCAGCTGGGTGTTTGACTCGTGTGTTCATGCTTTGCACCACGTGGCCTTCAGCCGATCGTCAAGCGACTGGCCTTCGTCGAACATGTGAATCTTGGGCAACATCGAAGCGGGGAACCGCTTCTTGATGATTGCCTCGCACTCCATCCGCGTGTAACGCATCGAGCGGTGCACGAGCACCAACGCCTCACCGCAGAACTTCTCGCAGTGCTCGATCATTTCGTCCACATGCGTGTGACCGAATGCTCGACACTTCTCGACCGTCGATCGGTCATCCCAGAACGTGACCTCGTGAAGGAGAACCTTGGCTTGCTGCGCCTCAGGAGACCGAATCAGGAAGTCAATCATCGTGTCACCAGGCACGACAAGATCCGTGTTCCAATGACTGTCGCTAACTTCATGACCTGCACGTGCCAGCTCACCGATCTCCTTACCAGAGAGGTGTGCAAGTTCAGGCTTGAGCTTCTTCACAAGCCGCTTCACGACCCACCCACAGCTCGCCACACCATGAAACGTGTGTACGGGCTCGATGTGAAGATCACGACCCATGACCATCGGTGCACCGCCGGGTGAGTGAGCGACCACCTCCCACACGGGACGGTGACGATCACCGAAGACCAGGTCCATGGCGGACAGCGACGCACTCACACCTGGTGCGATACCTGCCGGCACATGGATCCGCAGTGGCTTAAGCGTTTTGCCGGGTACCGCAATGTTCTTGCGCGTGATCCGACGAGCGACAACGCCATGCAGTGCACCGATGTGGTCAGGATGACCGTGCGTCACGAAAATGTCATCGACCGGTGCACCGATATCGACACCAACGTCGAAGAGTGCACGTGCTTCAGGCACGAAGATCGACGTCTGCACACCACCCTGGGCATGTCCATCGAGCGTGATGCCGTGGATGTTGAGCTTGTCCTTCATGGTGGTGTTTCCATTATACCAGGTCGGTGAAGGGATTACACGAGGCTAGAACATGTCGTGCCAGACCAGCTCAGTTCCGTGACGGGAACCTGGATCAGTATGACCATGAATCTTCCACATGTCATCAAAGCTAGCCCACACCGATGTGCTGCCACCAGGCGTACGCCAGCGAATCACGGTAGTACCGTCAGTGAAGACGACACCCTCGAACTGAGGTTGATCAACTGGATTGACCTGATTGGTGTCGTGTGTCGCCGACAGGTCACCACGACGATAAACGGTGAAGCGTCTCATGACATCCAACTGAACCGGGCTGCTAGCCATTTGACGGTGATCCACATGTACACACGCAGTTTGTCATAAGCCAGAGACAGTCGCGTGGGTTGCAATTCGATCTCGAGACGCTCGAGCGCTGCGGTGACATTGCGACCCAGAACATCCACTACGTCCGGCGAACGACCACTAGCAACGATATCGTGTCGAGCCATGCCGAGGATCCTGTCGAGAGCGACTGTAGCCTCGACGACGATGAGAGGTTGCTTGTTTGCATTCATGATCAGTCGTTCCCGTAGTCACTTCGATCCCAACGCCAGATTCGTTTGCACCACAAACGAAAGACGCCCAGTTTGGTCCTACAACCCGTCAACAGCTTCCGCAGTCGGAGCTTGAGTGGTTGCAAGACCCACACGCGACTCGCATGCATTGTGTAGTACATGACCGCAAAGGTCACGACACCAAGCAACGCTGTCGCAAGTGCATATCCAGCCAAGTAGATGAACTCAGATATCATGATTCCCTCGAACCGCTCGCGACGGAATCAGGTTGATCCCCGCCTTGAGGCTAGCTGCCAGTCGCTCGACGAGCTCACGTTCCATGGCGTCAGCCGCGGCGCGACACTTGCACTGTAGATCAAGCGTGGTGAGTTCATCTGAAACACTCGGTGGCATGACGGTCGCGAGCTTGGCCACAACATGACCACCAACAAGCAACTCGGTCTGAATTGACGTTGCCACGTTATGGGTGTACAATCCCGTCTTGCGGACGGAAATCTCGACCGGCGCGACAGTCGAAAATAGAAGCTCTGGCTCTTTCATTTGATTCTCACTTTCAGCAGCGGACGATGACAATCACGACAAAGGTGACGACGATGAACGCTGTCACGATGAAGCCGGCGATCAGTCCGTTAACAGATGGCTCCTTGATCCACATGGTCACATGGCCAGAGAGAAGGCGCCGATCAGGATAATCAGGCACATACTGAGCAGCAGGATCGAGCTGAACACCGACGTGAGGTGCCGCTTCGCCGCGGCGTCACCTTCAGCATTCGCTCGAGCAAGATCAGCAAGGTTTTCCTCCTGACACGCACGCTCTTCGAGCCAGTACTGTTCCGAAGTTACTGGAAGGCCGGTGATGTCAGCCTCGGTTAGCTTAAGCTCGCGCACCACGTGAGCAAATCCATTAGACCGGGCATGCTTAAGCATCAGCTCGGACTTGAGCTCGTCTGCACTCAACAGACGATCTAGATTAGCTAACGCACGGTCAGCCTCATCAAGGCTGGGCCAACCCTGTGGGCGTGAGCCTTGGTCTGTGTCCTGTTTTGCCATCGTGTCTTCATTATATCAGGAGGAATGGGCGTTTACACGAGGAATAGAAGATGTAACGTAGATTACATCTATTACAGGATGTAGCCAGAGTCCACAGGATGACCCAGGATCGACCGAGACCAGACCCTATGGGTTACCATGGCTCGTGACCTGGGAACGTCCAGGACACCACGTGAGCGTCACAGACATGGATGAGAAGATCTCATGATGACCGTCATCATGCCCGGCATCTTCGTCCCGGTCAATACCATAGTAAAGCCTGAGACTCAATGACCCGTCAGAATTGAGACGTCGATGACGGTCAAACCATTCGGGGTCGACCCACGGCGGATATGATCCAATCGTGTGGTCGCAGCGGATCTCTCCGTTGTGATATGGATCATCATCAACGCTGATAATGTCGACGTCAATGTTCCAACTGGGATTGTTCGGACCCCAACGTTCAAGGAACATATCGACAGATGACCTTGGTTCGTTCATGATGGTGTCCAGATCCACGACCCGTTGTTCTGCACCTTCCACTCACCACCTACCATCGGCGATGACGTTGCTGGAACACCGGTGTCATTGGGTCCCGTCTGCTGAATCAGCCAGACGTTTGGCTTCTCGGCTGACTCGACGTAACGTGTCCAGGTCGTGTCGGTGTAGAACGTGAATGTACGTTGCATGCTCATGACATCACCGTTGCACCAGTTCCGAACAGTACAGACTCAGCTTTCGCGCGTAGTCGGAGTGACCCACCGCCTGACGCTCCTGTTCGAGGTACTCTCCATACGTGACGTTGGTGGTCGCCAGACATCCACGTAGGTGACGCTGGCGATTGACTTCGTTGCAGAGAGCAATGCCCTCGTTGGTAGGCCAGTTCAAATCGCTGTCACGCTTCTCGGCGAGTTGCTGGAAATAGATGAAGAAGTGGTGATGCAGCTCGTCGCGGAAGGCACCCTGTCTGCTGAAGTACGCCATCGTGATCCCATTGTATCAGGTTGGAGTTTGAATTACATTGAACAGGCCACACCGGTGTCGCTGCCGCACAGATCGTCTTGATGACCCGCGGCGCGCCACTGACGTTGCATGCGAATATCGATATGTGGTGTGTATCCACCCGAAGCGTACTGTCGATACTCTTTCCAATTGCAGTAAGTCTGCACCTCGCCGAGTTCTTCGAGCTTACACTCGTACGGCGCGCGCTCATCGATACCAATGTGGAGGTTCGACATGCAGGACTGCGAATCGCATGATGTGAGCATCGTAATTCCATTATACCCGGCATCATGCCTGTTTACACGAGGCTTCGAGTGCAGCTGCGTTGGCACGCCAACGTCTGATCAAGACCAGACTGGCCTTGTCGCTAGCCACTGCCTCGAGCTCATCCGCTGCCGACCTGTAGGCCTTCGCCTCACCCCTTGCACGGGCATCAATCAGCTGACGTGCCTCTGACACCTTCGGTCCATTTGCTTCAACCGCGTCTCGCCGAGCAGCGAAGTCGCGATGCCATGTGTTCGGATCACTGTCCATGTTCGTTTCCTGCGGCAATCCAGTACTGCACGCCACGATACGTATGGAACAGTTGTGAGATCGGAACCTGACGCGTTGTGGCCCGAAGGAGGTTGCCTGTGTCGTCAGCTACCACGCGCCACCAGCCGCGACGTTGCTTGCTGTACGCCACCGAACGTACGACATAGGTGACACCAAGATCGGTGACCATGACGTCACCGACCTTGAGATCACATATGCGCCGGCGGACGACGCATACACCAAAGCGCACGTTGCTCACGATGCCAGACAGACCTTGTTGATGTTGGTGAAGACAGGATCAACACGAAGACCCTTCTCGTCACGCTTGTTCGTGACGTCGATGCCGATCTTGTCGCCTCGGGTCCAGAACACCGTGCCGACGGTGCCAGCCAAGCGCTTGGGCGCGTTGATCACGACCTTGGTCCCGATGCGGGTGAGTGCAGTGACCCGTTGAGCTTCGGCGCGCTGACGTTCCTCACGCTCGTGACGAAGCAACGCGGCGCGCTCGTTGATCTCATTCCAGTATGAATGCGCCTTGTTCGAGCTATGATCGGTGGCATCAGTAACAGCATAGCGGCCGCTGACGTCGAGTTCGAAGCATGCGTTAACGAAGATTTCTTTCACCTTCTGCTCAGTCTCATCCCACACCAACGCGTAGAGCGCATCGGTGTAGATGTCCGACATCGCACGGTATGTGGCGTAGTACGTCTTCAGGACACCCCCGACATACTCACTCTTCTCGATACGTGGAACGTCAAGCCGCGGATAGAGACATCCAGTGTAGTCGTTGACTTCACAGATGTCTGCGTAGACCGGAGTGATGATCGCCATGATGTTTCCATTATACCGGGTTACGGTCAGGTTTACATACAGGATCGAGGATGACGCAAACTGTAATCTAGATTACCCATTCACGAGCCCGAGCTTACGGAGCTCGCGGGTGTTGAGTTGCTGATGGATGTACACCGGCTCGATGCGATAGCGTTGCTTGAAGCTGACGGTGCCATCCGAGTTGGTGACCCATGTGCCACCGTCAGGGAGCGAGTTCACACGACCGGTGTTGATGCTGGCGTACCAGATGCCATTGACTCGGTCGTAACGCGAGTCACCGACAATGTGTACGTTCGGATCAACTGGACGCTTGTAGCGAGCTGGACGTCCGAGGGTGCGGAGACCGCGCCATCCGAAATTCGAGGTATGCTTACCCCACTTGAGGATGTTATCAATGGGATCGACGTAGAGCGTGGCACGATTGATCGGACTATAACTGCCGCGCTCAGTGTTGATGTTATCCTCTCGTTGCCAGAAGCCAGTCACCGCGGTGCAGGGTACACCATCGACGAGAACGACATGACGTTCGATGTATCCGTCAACGTGCTGACGGATGTGATCGGCATGCATGCCACTGGGAAGCATGGTGCAGAGTTCGGAGAAGACGTCGTTCCAGCGACGACCTGCCTGCTTGATGAGCCACCCCTTGAGAGGGCTGAGGAAGTCGTTGAGATTCTTCTCGGTACGTGAGATAGTGACACGCTTCGGTTTGACGTAACGTGGCTGCTCATCGAGCTCACCTTCATCGTCAAGTTCGAGTGAGACGTTGTGCTTCATCGAAGCACGCACGTAACAGTTGCGATTGCCAGGACGACCGTAACCCCCGGTTCGGGAGCGCTCGCAGAGGAGCTTGTGCATGTCGTTGCGCATGGTGTGTTCCTATTATACCAAGTCACGTCGTAGTTTACACCGTGTACCGACTGTCATTAAATAAAAACGGGGACCAGCTTCCTGCTGGTCCCCTGTCCCAGGGAGCTACGTTCGTAATCCCGCACGTTCGTTGGATGGCCGGGTTGCAATCCCTCCGCACCAAGTCTTGTGCCTACGTCGTAGTCTCATCTCCCGTCTACACGGGTGAAGCCCTGTCTCACTCTACACCACAAGTCTCTTTTTCTTCAATATTTTCGTTCAGTTTTCTTCTACAGTTTCGCGTCTAACTATGCGGCTCGACTAGAAGCGTCTCATGTCTGAACTCCGTTTTGTCTTGGTTACAGGATCATTATACCATGGTCTTCTCATCTTTACACAAGGGTCTTGAGCTTGACCCGATGGGCGGACCTCGTGCTGGTTCTGTGTGCTTTAGGGCCACGATCGCTGATCCTCGGTTCGACGACCTGGATTCCAACGCCCACGCCACCGGCGTCCCCACCTGTTCGAATCGAACGGCTTGCGCCTATCAGGCAGGTTGACGTCATCTGCTTCATTACGAAGCACAGTGTAAATAATGAGCATGAAGATCACAAGCTCGAAGATGTAGAGGTACATGGTTGTTCGCGTGTTCTGTGTTTATTATACCACAGTCACATCAGGTTTACACATCGAACGTGTCGACGATCAGGTACGTCAGTGCGGCGAACACCCACATGTACAAGCTCAACCTCGTGAGGTACACGTTCGATGTGTGATTGAACGTAATGTCTGATTGGTCGGGTGGGTCACCCATGACTCACACCTTCTGGCCACGGATCTGACGAGCACCACGCTCGACGAGGCCCTTGCCACCGATGTCCAGGACGACGGAGATACCCGTCGGGCCGAACCGGTTCTTTTGCATCTCGAGGATGCGACAGCCTTCGGTGGGAGACTTGTCATCGGCGTCGACGTACATGTGGATGTGACCATCGACCATGTGCTTGAGGGTGTTATCACCCTTGAATTCACCGTTCTTGCCGACGTGACCGATCACGATGATTGGCACGAAGTTGGCCTTGGCAAACTGCGTGAGCTCCTCGAGCACGCGGATCGGCGTTTTGTTGTTTGACGCCAGACCCCACTTGCCGTCGTTCATGGCTTGAAGCGAGTCGACGACGATGGCCATGCACCGATTGTGACCCTTGGCACCGGTGAAAGCGCCATGGGTCTTGGTGTGGTGGGCGAGGAAGTACTCCATGTGTGCCCGGAGGTAGTTGTCACCGACGCGGTCGACCAGGTCCTTAGGGGCGGTGGGCGCGTCCATGAAGACGGCATTGGCAATGCCGAAGCCGTTGGTCAGGCCGAGCCGCTCGGTCGTCATCTTGGTCTGCGCACAGCTCTCCTCGACACCGTTGAAGAGCGCGGTGTGACCGGCACCCTGCAGACCGTCGAGCAGCTGCAACGACAACGTCGACTTGCCCGAGCCGGCCTCGCCGGTGAAGAGATACACCCCGCCAGGGAGCAGGCCCTGCTTGCCAGCCGGCGCGTCACCCGAGAGGATGTAGTCGAAGAACGGGATGCCGGTCGAGATGCGTACGCGAAGGCGTGGATCCACCTTGACGTCGTTGATGTTGGTGCCCATGGGGACGGTGTCGAAGCTGAGGTTCATGGATGCCATCGTCGTTTCTCCGTGGTGTAGGGTTATTATACCCTGTCTCGCACTGTTTTACATGCTCTTCGGGCGACTCGTGCAGGAAAGGTTAGGCGCGCACCAAGGCATCATGCTCCCAACGCGTGGCGAGCATAAGAGCAACGTAGTAGGCAGCCAGGCAGTTACCAACATCATGATGTACGGCACGCTCGAGCTCCGTCCATGAGCGCTCAATGTCATCATCTGATACATCGAAATTTGTACCAGCTTCAGGCGGTGCCCACATGCCGATGCCGAGACACCCGCAGATGTCGTCGATGAGCTTGCGCTTGTCGACCGCGGTCATGTTCAGCGTGGTGGCCGACTCATTGAAGTTTTTGATGAGGGCGTTGAGTTCAGGACGTGCCATGGTGGTGTCTCCATTGTACCAGGTTGAAGCGAGGATTACACAGCGTGTTGCTGCTTTGCGAACTGCTGACACATCTCGATCAGCTTCAGGTTGGACTTGTCGTAGAGACGTTTCCAACGCTTCTTCTCAACGCCAGAAGTGTTCAAGAACCAGAAGTAGCGGCCGAGCGCAAGGTTGCGCTGTCGCTCGATCATGTCTTCGGTGATCTGCATGATGATCCCATTGTACCACGACACAACGGTGTTTACATGCTAAAAACCACACCAGCAGGAGATGTAATCTTCATTACACTTCCCGCGTGATGTGGCCAGAGCTCCCAGGATGACCCAGGATGTGTCGACACTAGACCCTATGGTAACCGGTTAGGTCACGGGCCCGGGCACATCCTGGGCCATCCTGGACGACATGGTCACAGGCTACAATCGGCGACGTTGGTGGCCGGCTCGATGACGATCTGACTGAACGTTCCAGCGACGTCAGGCGATGCCGTGTAAGCGTAACTGATCGGACCGACGGCTAGCGGGATCCCGTCAAGGTCGGTCCTGGTCTCAGCGTGGAAGTCAATCCACCCTGCACCTTGGTTGCCGAGAATGTGGAAGTCGCTGCCGACCTTACAAACACGAATCTGCACGGGACCGGTCCACGCTGGTGACGAGCTCACGTCCCACGTGCTCACGTTCTCGTCGGTCGTCTTCCACTCGAAGACGCTCTGTAGCGCAGCGCCAAGGACAGGACCGTTCGGGCTGAAGTCACCTGTGCCTGTTGAACCGATGTCGACCTGCACCGCGTTGATCATCCATGATGCCGGGTCACGCACCTGAAGACCGATGAACTGCCACGGTGTGCCAGGCTGGCCACCACCCATCACATCGGATACGACCACATCTGCGGTGACCTTGAAGTCACCCGACACGTCAGCAACACCATCACACTGATGATACAGCTGCCACGCCGGCACGGTGTCCTGTCCGTACTGATTATACCAAAGTGACCACGCATGTGGAACAACGGAGAGCAGGCCAGCTGATACGGTCACATCTGCCGTGTCCGGATTGAACTGCACCCAGTTCGATAGGTCACTGTCGAACGATTCGACGATCCACTGATCACACGATGAACCGGTCGTTGTATCACCCCCAGACGAACTGGTGTCTGACGATGAGCTCGTACCAGGTGATGTCGATGTCATCGACACAGACGTCGAGCTCGTCGTCGACGGATCTACACCAGTCGTACATGCTGGTCGTAGCGTCGTGTCAGGCTCAGGATCGGATGGCGCGCAGGCACCACATCCCGCAGTGATGATGACGGATGCTAACAGAGATGAGATGAAGTTGTGTCTTCGCATGTGCTTGACAGGTTACACCACCATGGTGGTAATGTATTATGTCAAGGCAAGATTATGACAAACTCGTCAACAACAAGTAAATGACGAAACCGACACCACACGCAAAGCACACAAACAGGACATCGTGGCGATCCACAGACCAGCCGGCATCTGTCGTGGGTGTCGACGTTTAGTCATGTTCTCTCACACGAACGGACCAGCTGGATCTTGGTTCATTCGTGCGGTGTCCCAGTCACCCAAGACTTCGACATCACCCCAATCCTCGTGCTGTTCGTAGAAGAAGCCATTCGGGAACTGCTTGTACTGTTGCTGATCGCTGTAACGCATGGGCATCTGCGTCTGGTTCATGAACCCCCTGACACGGTCATTCATCTCATCACGAGTATCAGTGACAGCGAGAAGTTGCCAGTAAAGTCGACCATCTGGTCCTCGAACGGAGTTCCGGCTGAAGACAACGAACTGACCTTTCTTGGGTCGAATCGTCGGGCGCTTGGCCCATGCGTCATTAATGAGCACGTCAATTTCAGATTTGGTGAGTTGCTTTGACATGACTTTCTTTCTTGTTTCAAGTCTCCGCCGGAACTGACAGCTTGTGTTGCACGAACCAGTCGATCTCTTCGGCCAGGCTCATCTTCGCCTTGGCGATGTCGTCGATGCACTCATAAGCCATGGCACGATGATGCTCGTTGTAGAAGTCGAACGACTCGTCGTAGCGAAATAGGTCGTACGTCTCGACGTGATCACGAACCTGGAGACGAATCGTCTCGAGACGTTCGGTGTGGAACTTCACTTCTTCCTCAAACTCGACAGTGTCATCGTCGAGCTCGTCGAGTTGTTCCTCAGTCGCGTATCGGTCGAGCCGTCGCGAAGCCTTGTGACCCGGGCCGTGCGGACCAGCACCCGAACGCAGGTGAGCCGCGAGGTGGAGGTAAATGCGACCAGAGGTGCGTGCCTTGCGTGCCATGATAATCACATTATACCAGGTTGCGAGGATGTTTACATACGGTATTCACCACGGGCGCGCTGCGGTAGCTTTATGTCTTCGTATTTCGCCGGCGGGGGACGTCGACCAGTCTGAATCTCGGCTGCAGTCTGATAACGTTCGATCAATGCCCGGTCATTCAGGACCGGCTCATAGAGCGAGATATTACCACGCTCCTTGACGAGCTTGTCAAATGCACGATGCGCTTGTTCGACGTCCTCGACTGGTAGTCGCTGCACACGCCACTTGAACCGGATGAGCTCATGTTGAAGCGCAACCCACGACCTGCGTGCCAGCAAGTGCACCTTCATGAGCTTCTCGAAGTGAGACGCAAAGAAGTACGTAATGATACATGCTACAGCACTCAGAGTGACAGCAGTGCGCGTGAGCTGTGTCGATTCTGTAACTGTCACTGAGGCTGCAGCCACACCGATCATGAGACAACCCAAACACACACTCGTCCACAAGCGCTGGCGGAACAACACTCTGCCGTAAAGCTCGTCGTGGATGCGAACGTTCATGATCGCAACGAGCTCTTCGTTTTCCGCCTCGCGAGCCAGATGTTCCAATGCCTTCAATTCTTCTTCGCTCAACATGTGTTACTTCTCCCTAGCATCTGTTAGACCGCGCCGATACACTGCTTCAAGCAACTTGAAGAGCTTTGCAGCGAGTCCAGGCGCGATACGGTCTACCGCATGAGTGAGCCGAACAAGCTCGACATCCTTCATCAGGTCGGCAACCAGTGCCTGAACTTTCTCATCGTCAGTCATCATGTGTTCCTTAGCAAATGTTCAAAGGAGAAACGGGCATGTGCACAACACGTTCTGTGTCCTCTGCATCGCATGCGTCGAGATATAGCTTCCACACGTCTTCACGTGCGATACTGTCGTCGATCTCGATGAGCTCGAACATATACTGTATGGTCGTCTCCAGCTCTCTGATGCGTCCAACGATCAGGCCGTGATCATCAGGATGTACACCTTGGCTGAGCTCTTCAGACAGCAATGAATGTACACCCATGCTGTCATAGAGAAACTTGATGAACTCACTTCGAGGTTTCATGTCAGGCCTCACCGAGCTGGGCCTGGACCTCAAGCTCCTCAGCGTACATCACGGCACGGTCCCACGTCGCGTTCTCGAGAAGAAAACGCTGCTGACCAACACGAGCCTTCAAGGCGTAACGGATCAGCTCTTCATCATTCTCGGTCGCACAGTCAGCAGTAACGACGTCCATGTCGTACGAATCACCGAAGTTACTGCCATCAGCATGCACGGTACCGTTGTCAGGGTCGTAAATCCAGTTGAGGGTATTTGCGTTGCTCATGTTCTCTACACATTCTACCAGGTTGGTTGTGGTTTTACAGGATTTTACTTGCCGTTGAGTGATCGAGATGAAAAGCACATGCGATCGTAGAATTGACCAGCAAGTGCGGGATTCTGATCGACCATCGAGTTCCACTGCACGACGCCATCATCACTCATAATCTTGATCATGTCACCGCTATCATCGACCAATTCAACACTTTCACCAAGCGTGCTGGCCCATACTGAAGACTTGATGACCCTATACATTTGGGCCGGCCCAACGTCGACGTATCCTTGTGTTGATGATTTTGTACTCATGACACTTCTCTGTGTTGATGATTTTGTACTCATGACACTTCTCTATTTTGAACTGGTGGGAACCCCAGGAATCGAACCTGGTTCTCTATTGGACGAAGTCGTACGAACTCCTTTTCCAATCCGCGTGGCACGTCTGCGACGACTAACGAAAGTGTGTTACCAATTACACCAGGTTCCCGTGTTTTCAAGACAAGCTTATGGTCATCGACGAAAAGTAAGTGATGACAAGCATCGATCCCCAACCCACGCGATTGCATGCGGTGTTGAACACTTCATCACCTTCTGGTGTGCCTGGATTCTTCCAGGAAGACACAATCCAAGCAAAGTGATCATCATCGACCTGTCTCCAGGTGAGGAAGGTTTTCTTCCAACGAAGAAGAGCAATGGGTATGTGGCTCGTGCCGTTGATCATGGGCACGAACTTTTTCCGCCGGCGGACGCGGGCGGCGACTGGCACGCGTGTGATGCACTCTTGCGTCACAGAGACGGTATAATCGGATGTTGGATCTGTCATGACATCCTCGATCGTCTCTTGCGGCGGGCGACAACAGTCAAGCCCGCCGCTAGCACAGAAGCTTAGGCCTTGCGAGCCGCGCGCATTTCCTTGCGCGTCTTGATGAGCGTCGCGCACAGGAGCGACAGCGCCTTCTTGCTCTTCAGACGACCAATCGCCGCGATCAGACGGGTCGCACGGGTGCGGCTCTGCACGTCCTTGATCTTCTCGAGCTTGAAGTCACTCACGGTCTTCAGTTCGCCCTCGCCGGAGAGAAACACATCACGGGCGGTGATGGCCGCGAGGACGAGCATCGAGAGGACCGGCAGACAGCGGGTCTTGGCACACTCGGTGATGACGGCCTGCTCGGCGGAGGTGACGGTGGCGATCGCGACGGGGGTCTTGGACTTGGTGGACATGGTCTTTTCTTTCTGGGTTTCGGCGTTGTTGCCGTGTTCGTGTTTCCATTATACCACCGCTACGGAACCATTACACGTGACCGACGAAGATTTGTTTCTGTATCCTGGATTACAGTTCAGATGTAGAAGTCTACGTACAAGTCATCTGACGTCAAGATGACAGGTTTATCATCCCGCACCTCAGGCTCGTCCTCGGGAGGAAGCTGAATAGGGAGTGGAAGTTCCAGCTGGAGATACTGTTCCATGTGACTACCTATGCATCCCACATGATACACTTCCAGAAAAAACGGGGATGGAGTTACCCCCACCCCCGCTCACCACCACTTACTCACTCACCTATCCACACATCACTTACTCAAGTCGCCGCCGCGGCCGTACGACCTCCGCCACCATGACCGACTGCTGCGAGGATGTGCTCCTTGCAGAAGCGATGCACGAGCAGCGCGTTAACCTTACCCAACTCACTGTCCTTTGACAGACCGTTGAGCTTGTTCCACATCGCGAAGACCTGCTCGCCGTTCGCAAGGTCGGCCATGAAGTTCGCGATGTTCTGTACCTGACCCTGTTTCCACTTGGTGGTCTTCGAGTGGTTCGCGAGCTTCTCCACGATCGTCATGACCTGATCGATCGTGAGTCCGGACTTGACACGTTCCTTGATCGTGTCGTACTGGTTGAGCAGCTGCTCGGCCGAGATGTTGCGATCGTAGTTCTTGACGAAGTCGAAGAACGCCGAGCCAGCCTCATCACCGACCAGACCCTGTGCAACGAAGCGGAAGAGCTGGTCACTCGGGGAGTTGAAGAGACCCATGTGTGCGAGGTCACGATTGACCATCTCCCACGAACGAGGCGTCGGATAGATCTTGTTCGGCTCCAGGTTCGAGGTACCCGGATTGTGCCACCAGTGATCCGTGTGCTGTGTGCAGAACTCCACGATCGCCGAGTCGATGCCGGCCTTCTGAGCCCAGATCTTCCAGACCTTGATGCTCGGAACCATGTCCACGGTAAGGAACCGGTCGAGCAGCGCCGGGTCCATCTCATTGACCTGGTAGTGGTGGCTGGCATTCACGGCCGCGATGATACGCGTCCCCGGATGGATGCGCCGACCCTGGATCATGCGGTCCAGGATGAGCTGGAATGCACACTGCATGACCTCAGTCACAGCACGATTGACCTCATCCAGGAGGAGAACAACCGGCTCGGTCATCGCCTTGACAAACCACCACGGTGGCCGGAACTCGGTCATACCGAACTTGATCGTATTTCCCTCGGCGTCCAGCTCAGGCTCGACAATGCGAGGAAGACCCAGGAAGTCACCCTCAGTCATCTGACTGAGACGAAGATCAATGACCGGCAGGTCGAGCAGACGACCCACCTCGGCAGCGACCTGGCTCTTGCCGATACCATGAGGGCCTCGAATCAGGACGGCCTGCTCCGGCGGCAGTGAAGAGATGAGCTTGATGACGTTGTCTGGGAAAAGGTTTGCCACGTTGTTCCTCGCTTGGGTGATGGACGTCGCACGTTGTCGTGCGTGATGTTTCCATTATACACCCAATGAGGAGTAGCTACATTTTCGATGAATCGTCACGCTCTTTAATACGTTCACCCGTCTGGTCGACATCATCCTCAACCGGCTTCCTACGAGGTTGACGTGGTGGTGCATCAACAGGGCGAGGATCCGGACGTGGTGTAGCTTGCACAACGAAGTGCTCAGCAACCTCACGTTCACCTGGAGGTGTGACGTTCTGTTCAATACAGAACTGCACAAGGTTCCTGTACGTATATAGTTCTCGTGTCCTTATGAGTGCTGCAGCGTCCAACCTGCGACGACGAAGGTAGACAGCCCAGCTCATTGGGGACGGAAGCTTGTAATCTTGCATGCAGCTAACTATACGTTAGCTGCATTAGCGACCTCGAACTGAAGAGGCAGAGGACACCCGCATCACGATCAGCATACATCAATTTTTGAAAGATCAAACACTTATGTGGTCTCCATTCAGGGGATACGAAATGTGTCCATCGATGTTTTACCAACATCGCCGCGTTGCATCTTTCAATAATGCTCCGCTCATCAAGACGATATGCACGATCAGATTCAAAATAACTTGAACACAGAAACATGCTGTCATGATGATGTTCCGTCCAATCCATCTTATTCTCATTAGTCACAAGGGTCTAGAACTGAAGGTACAACGCCATGATGAACCAGGCTCACCGTAAGTGAACTTCGCTGATGTGTAGTCGGATGTAACTAGTTGCCATGTACCGTGCTCGTAATTGTCAGAAACTTTGATCAGAATCCAATTGAGATTCAGGGTACCCGTGAGAACGGTGTCGTCAGAACTCTCTGGCCAACATTGGTAAACCACGATGTTACCTCACAAAGCGGGAACTGAAGATACAGAAAATATGCGAGTCGATGTCTTCGTACAAAAGACCTTCGACAACAGGATATGCATACGGACGCCCGATTGTCCCTCGCACTATATGTTCGATCCAATGAACCCAGTAAAATTCGTGATCACTCAATTGAGTTGCATAATCGCCCTCTACGTTTGAACGTAGAATCAATAGAGAATCGCCCCCGTATTCAGGCCACTTCATGTGTCCTTACATCAGATGCCTTCGTCGAGTACATCACCAACGTACGACTGGAATGCCTCTGTCGCGACGAGACCCTTTACAGCCTCCGGATCGGCAGACCCAGTGATGTTCTCGAGAAGAGCCTCAGCAATCTTCTCCATGCCCTTGAGCATGATACCACGTGCTGTCGCATGGTTCATGCGATCGCCTCGGGCTGTCATAATCTCAGCAATGCGTCGAAACTGCATCGACGATCGATCTGACAACGTCACATACCCCTTCGCAAACCTCTTTCCAATTGGCATCGGCATAATCTACACCTCCCTCAATGAACGACTCGAAAACAACACATTGTGCTCTTTATAAGGACGCAGAATTGCTCCTTGTCTAAGCGTCGTATTTGTGACGAACGCATCATATGCATGTTGAGCATCGAAGTCGGCGAAATCGTACACAGCCATGTCACCAACATGACAACGAAAAATCTTAAACTTATATTTCGTTGTCATGTCGCCAATCACAAATCAGTCGATGCAGAGCGCATTCGATGCTGGACATGGCTTGACAATTCCTGCGGAACCAGGAATCGACGGATCGTACAATTCACCATCACACTGATATCGCATCGGAACAAGGTTCCCCGATACCTTCTTTCCGCACTGTAGCGAGTCAAGCTGTTCTTGAACTTGATCGACTGCACCATCACGAACAAGATCCCATCCCTGGCATGCAGTCAGACATTGATCACAGATCAGCTTGCGTGTGTATCCAAGTGCTGCAGCAAGTCCTGGACATCCTCCACCCGCGTTCAACGGGATGCATGACGATCCGTTATCCTTGCAGCACATCATCCCCTCGTCACCTGCGTCAAGCCAGTTGCTTGATGCCTCTTCAGAGTCGAAGACATGTGCCTGACACGCTGTCGCCGATCCCTTACATGTTGCAGTGATTCCAGCTGGACAGGCAGCTTCGACGGGAGACATGGAGTCATCCCAACAGAAGTCGCCAGAGTTGTATGCATTCGTTTGTGATAGCGACGGATAAGCACTATCAGCATCCCACAGCTTTCCGAAGCACTCATATCCAAAGCCGGCGCCCCATGAAGCCCATGCCATGTCCCCGGCAGGAGAGAATCCATCACCGCATGCAGTGCAATCGGCAAGATACCAATCAGTGATGCCAAGACCAGGAGGAATTCCAACAGCATCACACTGTGCAGGAGTTGTGCCAGGAGTACAGAACTCTCGTTGCTGATCGCCGCCGATGACTGGACAGCACATCTCGCCGCCAGCAACCTCAGGATAATCGATCAATGATGCACGAAATTCGGCCTCATTGGTATCGACAGATCCAGTTCCCTCTGTGGTCTCAGAAGTGTCGATGACATCGACAGTACAGGACATCAAAAATGACAACGCACAAATCAGATTTAGTTTATTCATATTCCTCTTTCTCTTCTTGGTTCAGGTTATTCAGCCGCTCGAACTCTCATCACTCGATCCACCATCAGTGCTTGAACTGTCACATTGGGTATCGTCATTTGTCGACGAACTGTCGTTCTCGACGTCTCTCTCTGGAGACTGATCACCTAGATCAGGACACCCATAGTGGCACTGAAATGTGTCGCTGTCGAGATCGTAACCGACAGGCGCTGGTGGATTGTGTCCATCATCGCATGCCAACATGTTAGCGACCACAACAAGCAACGAGAGAATATACTTCATCCTGTTCATGATGTTCACCTTCATTGAGCTTTCTTCGACTCATGACCAAGTTCATACGCAATCCCGCTGTTCTTCGATGTTGCAGCCACAGTCTCAAACCACAGCTTGAGGATGCGTTCAACGTTAGTGCCACCACGCATGAGCTGCTTCACGGTGACACACGTCTTCGGTAGTTGCTTAATCATCTCGCGCATGATCTGCTCCATCCCATGGAATGTGCCCATCATGTACGCGTGTTTTTCCTGTTCACTCATCTTGTTCATGAGGTTCACCTGATGACTTCATATCGAGAAAATTCTGTAATCGTGCACGATGAGAAGTAACGTAGCATTGCAGTACCAGACCTGATCTTCATGATCCGCTTCCAATCATCCCTCTTTGAGAGGCACTGCGACGTGAAGTCGATACAAACATGCGTGTGTCCGTGTTGATGTTTCTGCCAATCAGGATACATCGGAGAGATAGGCGCGATCCCTCGTGCCATGATGTACGTCAATCTTGGGATTGACCAATCGTTGATGAAGCTCATGTGATTTTCTTCGATGAGAACTTCGAGAGCTTCACGAGCTCTTCACGAAGCTGAAGTAGTTCGAGCGACATCTCAATGCATCGTTTGCCGTATGCGTCACCATACTTCTGATCAGATCGTTCTTTCCTGCTGAAGTTCGTGGCATCTGCCCACACTGCAATTCCACTCAGGAAGACATCCAAGGCTTGTTCAACAAGGAGGATGGACGCTGGAATATTCCTCCGCAATCCATCATCTTGGATGTCGTCCACTGCGATGAGCTCACCGTCTATATTCTTGACCGCACCCATGAACACCCTCTGTATCTGCTGAGTAGAAGATATACGAAGCTATCGACACGGTGATCGTCACATACAACACGATGATCGTGTTCCACACCCATTCTGGTGGGCCGTACTGTTTCTCAACCTCGCGTAGGTCGTGTTCCACACACTTACACACAGCGATCACCTCTCGTCCAAAGCGCGCATTGTCAATGTCGAACGCTCATCCTCAGTCATCTTGAACTGCGGATCATCCGAGTTGGGATCTTCGGTCGCTGCGAAACGCAACCGCAGTACCTGCTCCTCACGAGGTGTCAGGCGTTTGAAAGCCTGCCGAACGATGAGACGAAGCTGATCTGACGCTGCAGCATCATCAATGATGTCTGTCATGTCGTGATTGCCAGACGACGCCCTCATTGCACGTTCCAACCGCGCACCACCAGCCGGTCCATGAGCCTCACCACCTGGATCGTCAGATCCTGGGATGCTGTACACTGGACCTGCAGCGTCCATTGTAGCGCGTACAGTCTCGACAGTCACGTCAAGCTCACTCGCGAGCCGCTCTGCATCGACTTCTTCGTTCGAGTCAGAAGCTCCAGCTCGCGCTGCACGTATGCGTGGTAGCAGAGCAACAACATGCGCTGGCAGACGCACGAGTCGTGATCCAGCAAGGTTCTCAGAACCCGTGAGGTGTCGTCGAATTGCTTGCTTAATCCACCATGTGGCATACGTTGAAAGGCGATAACCTCGTTCTGGATCGAACCTATTGACAGCTTCGATAAGACCGACGTTGCCCTCTTGAATCAAATCCAAGAGGGGCACACCCTTCTTCGCGTACGCCTTCGCGATCGCAACAACCAATCGCAGGTTAGAAGCGATAAGCTTTGCATGAAGACGCTGCTTACGACCCACGTCTTGCTCTGCGATCATCTCACGGAACATCTCGATCTGCTTATCATGTGGAAGGAGAGGATGCTTTCCAACGTCCGCAAGATAAGAGTGAAGTGCACCGTAATCCTCGGTCATCATACATCTATTATACACCCACCCGAGCAGGTGTACAAGAACGATGTCTAGATGCCCTCAGGCTTGAAGCGCGCGTACTTCGCCTCGTACGGCTGACGTGGGATCACACCGAGCTCGACACCACGTTGCAACAGCTTGAAGCCACTGACATCGAAGTCGAACTCAAGCACCTTGCCATCGCCGATGGGAAAGGAGTCCCCATCATCGAGCCAATCGTGCTGCAGCACCCAGCGGTAGTTGGTAGGAACCATGTCGAGCAGGTCAGTCGTCTTGGACATCATCTTCTTCCTTGATACGATTCTTCTTTCGCACACCCTTACTGATCTTCGCACGTTGTTGCTTCTTCTCTGCAGCGGTGAGCCGGTCGACAGAAGCTTTACCAGTTGGCCAACCATCTTTCACCGTCCACGGACGGACGATGATGTTGGCTGTGTTGTACACCTCGAGGTCAACGAGGATGACATGTCCCTGTGGGCGAGTGGTGACAGTGAGCGTCACACCTTCTCGCTTCACCACCTCGCAGACACGCTTCGGCGAGATGTTGTTGCAGTACCCCTCAGGGTACATGATCGTGATGCGATCACCCGGCGCACATGTGACACATGCGCCGAGCTTCGCGGTGTCCTGTTGTTCAGGCACTGGTGTCGTCATCGACCACGATTGCGGTCTCGTCGGAGATGCTCTCCGACTCACTCGAGCTCACAGCCTCGTCGATCGGCGAGGTGGTGCACTGCTCACGAGCTTCCTTGCCGCGGGCGCGGCAATCGATGGCCTCGGCGACGAAGTACGCCAGGACCTTCTTGTCACCCTGCGCAGCGAAGCCACGCATGACCTCGACAACGTCGAGGGCCGCCTGAGGCGGGGCCCACTCGACCGGCGCCGGCTTCGGCTCCTTGGGAGCCTTCGGGGGCTTCGGGGGCTTGGCCGCCTTCGGCGGCTTGGAAGCCTTGGTCGTCTGCTTGAGAGGCGCCTTGGCGGTGTCGGGACGGGTATCGGTGTTTTCGGACATTGTCTTTCCTTCTTTTCTCTTGGGCGTCGTGCCCTGTACTCTTACATTGTAACACACGTCGGTGGGTTTTACAACCCGATCCAGTCGGTATGTTCCAGGCTGAATTCCTCGCCGGTGTACTTCTTCGAGGTAAACACCTCGTACCCGGTCTTGGTCTGCAACCTCACCTCCCTATTATACCCTGGGTATCCAGGGTTTACACGAGGTCAAGGTCATGTGGGAACTGTAATCTGGATTACAAACCCAGACTCACTGAAGAAAAGTGATACGTGTCATCCTGGAGCATCGAGAGGACCCATGCACGTGTGGCACATGGTTTCATGTTGATGCTGTACACCACATGTGGAGTGTAAAATTCTGAGATATGTCTCAGGTCACGCACGATCCAACCTCACTGAGGAGAAATAATACACGTGTCTGCCCTTAAGCATCTCGACGATCCAGAGCCGAATTCTCCACGTGTACTTTTCCGAATCTATGGTTGACATCCGTGGCGGGTTGTAGACCGTAGCTACATGTCTCAGGTCACGCATTGCTCAACCTCACAGAAGAGATGATCAGTGCTGATTCCATTGCAGCTTGAGTTGTATATGCCTCGTAGAGGGCGTCCCAGTCGACGTAAGCCACATGCAAGTATGCGCCACTGTACCAGGCACGAATGTATGTGACCTCGACGTTCCGTACAATTTCGACTTGATCGTCAAACATTGACCAGCCTCACCGAGGAGAAGCAATAGGTTACGTTGTGATCCATCTCGACTGTCCATCGGCGGGTGTCTTTGTAATTCATGTCAGTGTTGTATGCGCGATACGGCACGAAAATCAAAGAGATGAATATCAAGTCACACATGATCCACTCTCGTAGATGAAAAACAAGTTTCTAGAAGCATGTGACCACGTGGATACTCTGTCTTCCAGCGTCGCCATGTCCTATAGCAATTTCCAAAGATGTACTTGAAATCAGACATGAACGTTATATCACAGCAAGATCCTTGCCGAGGAGAAGACCACAGGCGGGGTTATACTGCGTCTGATCCACGCATAAATTACATACTCAGTATCAGTGTATGTTGTGTGTAATGTGGTGTCTATTCTCCACTCACGAATGTACGTCGCGGGGCCGAAGCTCATGGTGTTATTATCCTCATTGAGGAGAGGACACATGTGTCAGGTGTTGATCCAAACTCGTCGAGATACTGATGAAGAGCTATGATCGTGTAAGGATCACAGTGCACAGATTCATGTAATGATACCCACACGTGATGGGGCACAGCACCGATATCTGGCCACGTCAATAGTTTGCTCAAATACGCAACATCTTTGATGTTCATCGTGGGATCCTCACAGAAGAGATAAGTGCATCGCCTAGGATACGACGCTGGTGATCGTCAAACCAGATGAGCGGAATTTCATCTGTGTAATATCTGATACACTCAGACTTTTCGTCGCGATCGATCCCACGGCTACCCTCATCAACGAATGAGATGTACATGATTTCGTAGTGGGTCATAATATCACCATCGAGGAGAAGATATTACCATACCAGTTTGAGGTACCTCCTGATGAATACATGATCGTAATCTTATCACCCGGCACAAAGACCATCTCTGTTGAGATGGCGTGTCTCATACGTCGATCGAATGCATGTGGCCACAAGTATGTGATCTCATTGCGTGTCATTGTATCCATGTTCCGATCCGTCTAGAAGAGAAGATGAAGTCATCGAACTCATCTTTCATCAAAGAAGTCCACCAATAATAATCGGCATGATCGCGCACGAATCTAGCCTCAACACTGCTATAGCTAAAAATCTTGTCCTTATAATATAGACTGCGATTGTTTCGCCTGCTATCATTCAACGTGAGATACGCAATATCCTTGATCTTCATCGTTAACCCTCCATGAACGTCAGGAAATCCTCATCGATGAGATGACTAGTCCCGTGAATCTGAAATTTAAAGCTTGGTGCGGTGGTGCAAATAGACGCTTAAAGTCCATCCATGCAAAACTGCCGGGCACAGCTTGACAATAGTGCCATTTGGCCTCGTAGTTGTCGAGATACCTGACTTCATTGATATTCATGACACCAACCCCAGCGAAGACACAACAAGCTGCGCGTTCTCTGTCACGGTATACGGTCCAAATACTGGACGCCACATGAGTCGTTCTGTCATCCATCTGGGCGCGTTACCACCGACGATGTTCCCGAGCACGAGACGATCACAGACATGATTTCCAGAGCGCCACTCGATGTATACAATGTTTTTGATCCTCATGATGTTAACCTCACTGACGAGAGGATCATCGGTACTGGTGTACAGACGCCCCCTGTGATCCACATCTTAACGTACGTGCGCGCGTTGATTGTTGCGATAGACAGTGTAGATACACGTTGCCACTCACGGATGTATGTGACCTCTGTGAACGTCATAGGATCCTCATCGATGAGATGATCATCCCGCTGAATGTGAGCTTAGGAACGCGAAGTCTAGACTTCAGCATGTGTCTATAGACTGACCACCCCAGATCACCGCATACAGCAAAGTCGAAGTGCCACTGTGCAGTGTAAAACTCGAGGTATATAACGTCACTGATCTTCATCACGAAATCCGGATCGAGGAAATGATAGCTAATTCATGATGACAGTGATATTGTGATTTGAATCGATCTAGACGTATACGCACCCATCCGCAATGTGGCTCGCGTGAATTGTCATCTATAACGTTGACTTGACATGTCAACCAAATGTATCTGAAGTCTATAAACTTCATCATGATAACCTCACTGAGGAGATGACCTGGTAAAACCGTGCTCGTGTTCCGTATCGAAGCGTTTTTGTCAAGACATGTGCTATCCATATACACATAGTCTTCTCTGGTGCACGATCTCGAGCGGCCACATATGCTGATCGATCGACAAAGTTAACTTCGATCTCTATTCCCCACGCAACATCGAGATACATGACACTGTTGATCTTCATGGTGACAACCCAACTGATGATATCATGCGATTCGATAAACCGGGAATGCTTAGTCGAATAATTATCCAATGGGGTAATGTGCCTCGTTGCACGTGCAGACCACGCTCTATGTTTTCATGAATCATTTGTGGTGGCAGATATCGCCATTCGATGTAAATGACGTCTTTACCTCTCACGATGTTAACCCCACTGACGAGATGATGGTTGCTGTGTTAACACCTTCGTCGAGGCGCACTCTTATCCAAAAGGGAATATTTCCGCTGTCGTCGTTAACGCGAAACAACAAATCCTCTCTGCAACAGCGATATCGAGTACACAGGCTGTTATCAAAAGCCCTCTGAATGTACATGACGTCTTTGCTCTTCAACATCCTCATCTTGAGATGCTCATCGATGACAGTGTCATTCCATTGAAACTGAGACCTGGTGCACGGAACCGAATGCACAACATGTGCCTGGCCGACATGGTGTCGAGCTCTATACCCTCGATATGAGCAAGACGCCGCGGAAGTGATCGTGGGACACGACTCAAGGGGGATGTAGGTACAATATATGTGACATCTTGGAGTTTCATGGTGTTATCCCCATTGAGGACAGTGTGATCCCGTAGCTACTGAGATGCTTAGTTTTGAATCGCATCTTTATCATGTAGTCACCTGACGCTGTGTCGAGGCCATGCTTCGTAAGGTGGTCGATTCTATATTCTTGTCGCAGGGCAGCGTCACCCCACCGACTAAGACCCCAGTCGACGCGTCGAAGATAGATGACGTCTTGGAGTTTCATCGCGGGATCCCAATCGAGGAAATAATATAGTTGATCCCCGTGAGATTGTGAAAACGATCTCTTGACTTAAGAATCTCTGTGAAGTACTTCCATTTCCATCCTAGTTGACCTGGGTACGTATCACAGACGTGCCACCCTGTAATAGAGCCGTAGTACTCGATGTACACTGCATCTCTAATGTTCATCGTGAGATTCCCATTGAGGAAAGTGTGAGCCCATCATAACAAAGGTGTTGTTCAGCGAGTCTGATTTTCACCATGTTCTGACCTGCAGGTGTATTGACACTCTCGAAGGAGTGTGTTAAGCAACAGTATGCATACGGACGCCCGATTGTCCCTCGCACTATGATCACTACATCTTGGAATTTCATCGCTCAAATCCCATTGACGACACGAGCAGCCCCTCGAGCATGCCATGGGCTAGCCGCTGACCACTTTGTGGGAATCGAATCCGGATCCATTTGTGCAGTAATATCTTCTTGATCTTGTCAGGCCGATCGGCGCCGACACGGCCAATCCCCGGCGGGTCGCTGTAACATTTGAATACCCCGCGAGGGAATTCCTCGATGTATGTGACGTCCCTGAGTTTCATCTGTTGATCCTCATCGAAGAGAGGTGTGAACCCTGTGGCGGCGATCGCCAATATCCACTCAGATCTCGCTCTTGTTTATGCGTTATAAGCGACACTATCCACGCAATACCCATGTAGCGATGTCTAAGTAACTTCAGTTGGTCGCGGGTCGTACTGAAGATGCCGGCTGGCATAATGAACATGATATCGGTGAAGTTCATCGATCAATGTTCACTGACGAAAAAGTGTATGTGTTGCTCTCCCATAGGGACATGCCACGTACTAACGAGACCATCCCTGATCATTGCAGGGCGCATGTATGTGATGCCGACGATGTTCATGACTTAAGTCTCGCTGAGGAGAAAATGGCCCAGTCCCACAAGGGTCTAGATTCAATGATCGGCGTCCTAGGCTTAGTCTTCAAGAGACTACGTGTCAATGCTGGTGACTGGACGTCCTTCATTGCACACGTCAACAATGTAACTCTCGTTTCATGAACAACGCCGCGGCTGATCACCTGTGGTCGCATGTATATGATGTTGTCGACGTTCATGTCGTGATGCTCACAGACGAAAAGGTGCTGAAGTTCCAACTACCACTGCCCTCGGCCGCAGATAGATGGGTGGTAGGAAGCTCACGTAGCATACCCAAGATGGGTCGTCGGGCGTCGAAAGTATCACCAACATACTTTCCAAACCGGAGTGGTCCTTGTGCCCACGTTTCTCGTGGACCATTGGGATACATGCCCGGCAACAGGTACATGATATCGTTGGTCATCATCGTCATTTTATTATACAACGAGAACCACACGTGTGCAATTTCGAGGAATCTTAATGAATTCCTCGTTGTATATCGCAGGTGACACTTGTGACAGCTTGGGATAGCTCTGGTGATAACTCTGGGCGACGTCATCTGGCGTACAATTTCGGGGTTACTTGCGTTCCGCCCCAGCCGGCCAGAGCCGTTTCTCCATCCCACACACTCCCACACGGAATTCCACCTCAGCTTCCTGTGCCCAAGAACCACCCACCACGCATCACAGGGACCCAAGGTTTGTCCATATCCTGCGCGTAGCTGGAACCACGTTGTTGTCCACATCCTGCATCCCGATGTCATCACGTGAACCGCACACCGAAGATGCACATCACCATGAGCGGATGGTACAATAAA
>Ga0209174_10000379_pt1 | contig 34638 bp, 48 predicted proteins | sample JI91814BDNA_FD_187505 | JGI IMG/M metagenome (GOLD analysis project Ga0209174, IMG submission 187505) | Wastewater effluent complex algal communities from Wisconsin, to seasonally profile nutrient transformation and Carbon sequestration -... | ecosystem: Engineered > WWTP > Effluent > Algae...
ACTTTCGTTTTTTCTCTTTGTTAGAAGAGATTTTTTCTCACCATGATTACTAAATTACGCGGGACACCATCAAATTGTCAACCCCTAAATTTTCTTTGTGTAAAAAAACAAAGAATGCTTTTATTCTGTGAAATCTGTATCAATTACATTATCATCGTCAAGGCGCGTTTCTGATGTTGTCGAGTCTGCAGGTTGTTGTTGGTCATTATAAATTGTTTGACCTACTTCCATAATCGATTTTTCTAATTCTGATGTTTTTTGTTTAATTGTATCAAAGTTATCACTTTGAATTGCTTCTCGAAGATCTTTAATTAAAGCTTCAATCTGATCTTTTTTCGTTTGATCTAATTTAGCATCTAATTCTTTAATTTGTTTTTCACTTTGGTAACATAATAAATCTGCTTGATTTTTTAAATCTACTCGTGCACGTTTTTCTTTGTCCTCATTTGATGATGCTTCAGCATCTTTTACCATACGTTCCACATCATTTTTGTCTAATGTAGAAGCGTTTTTAATTGTAATAGATTGTTCTTTACCGGTACCTTTATCTTTAGCTTTTACTGAAAGAATACCATTAACATCGATGTCAAAAGTAACTTCGATTTGTGGTATACCGCGAGGTGCTAGAGGAATGCCGTCTAATCTAAAAGTCCCTAAACTCTTATTATCTCTTGCAAATTCTCGTTCGCCCTGTACAACATGAATCTCTACATTTGTTTGATTGTCAACAGCAGTAGAAAAGACTTCTGATTTTTTTGTTGGTATTGTTGTATTTCTTGCTATAATTTTTGTCATTACTCCACCTAATGTTTCAACCCCTAACGATAATGGTGTTACATCTAACAGTAAAATATCTTTTACTTCTCCTGATAGAACACCGCCTTGCACAGCAGCACCAATAGCAACAACCTCATCTGGGTTTACTGTTTGGTTTGGAGCTTTACCTGTTAATTCTTGAACAAGTTTTTGAATCGCTGGAATACGTGTTGAACCACCAACCAGTACCACTTCATCAATTTTACTTTTCTCAATACGAGCATCTTTCAGCGCGTTTTCAACAGGAATTTTTGATCTAAGAATTAAGTCTTCACACAATTGTTCAAATTTTGAGCGAGTAATATTTACTTCAATATGTTTAGGCCCTGTTTCATCCGCAGTAATAAAAGGTAAATTAATAACTGTTTCTGTTAATGTTGATAATTCGACTTTTGCTTTTTCTGCTGCTTCAGTTAAACGTTGTAATGCTTGTGGATCTTTGCTTAAATCAATACCATTTTCATTACGAAACTCAGAAAGTAAAAAGTCTACTATTTTTCTATCAAAATCATCGCCACCTAAATGAGTATCACCCGATGTTGATAAAACCTCAAAAACGCCATCTCCAACTTCTAATAACGATACGTCAAAAGTACCACCACCTAAGTCGAAAACTAAGATTGTTTCATTATTTTTTTTATCTAAACCATAAGCTAAAGAAGCTGCTGTTGGTTCATTAATAATTCTTAAAACATCTAACCCTGCTATTTTTCCTGCATCTTTAGTCGCTTGGCGTTGAGAGTCATTAAAATAAGCAGGAACTGTAATTACAGCTTTTTCAACAGGTTGACCTAAATACTTACTTGCATCTGTACTTAATTTTCTTAAAACTTGGGCTGAAATTTCTTCTGGACTAAATTCTTTATTTAAAACCGGGCAAACAATTTTAATATTGCCTTTACTATCTTCTTTTAATTTATATGGTATTTGTGTTGATTCTTGTTTTACTTCATTAAATTTAGAACCTATAAAACGTTTAACCGAGAAGAAAGTATTTTCAGGGTTAATTACAGATTGTCGTTTTGCTATCTGCCCAACTAATAATTCTGATTTTTTAGTATACGCTACTATTGAAGGTGTAGTTCTTAATCCTTCGCTGTTTGGAATTACAGTAGGGGTTCCACCCTCCATTACAGCAATTACTGAATTTGTTGTGCCTAAATCTATACCTACGACTTTATTCATATCTTATTCTCCGATTTTCATTTTACTTTTTATACTTCTTATTTTAACCAAAAAGGAAATATAGGATAGTACGGTTAACCGTACTATCCTATATTTTCTAGAAGTTTCTACGTTGTTTTTATTTTTAGTTAAATGGTATTAGGGTCATACTAGACAAAAGGATCTGTTTAACCTACATTAAGTGCATAATGTTAAGCAAAATCTAGATAATAGATTTGACCTTAATCTAGGCTCGAATATATTTAAGAAAATTGGAGTAGATAAAATTGTGTCTATTGGATTATTTGGTAATAAAATTGGTATGACTCAAGTTTTCGATAAAGAGGGTTTAGCTATTCCAGTAACAGTCATTCGTGTAGGTCCTTGTTTAGTAACTCAAATTAAAACAACTACAACAGATGGCTATAACGCTGTTCAAATTGGCTATTCTCAAGTACCTTTAAGAAAACTAACAAAACCTCAACTTGGACATTTAAAAAAAGCAGGAGCACCACCTCTAAAATATTTAGGTGAATACAACTTAGAAAATGTTAATGATTTTAATGTAGGACAAGCTTTAACAGTAAACAATTTTAATGTAGGGCAACTTGTCAATATCAGCGGTACAAGCATTGGTAAAGGTTTCAGTGGTAACCCGAAACGACATAACTTTAAAAGAGGTCCAATGACTCATGGTTCCAAAAACCATAGAGCCCCAGGTTCAATTGGACCAGGCTCAACACCAGGTCGTGTTTTCCCAGGAAAAAGAATGCCTGGTCAATACGGAGCTAAGAAGACTACTATTTCAAAACTAGAAATTTTAGGTATTGATTCGGAACAAAACCTCTTAATTGTAAAAGGTAGTGTACCAGGAAAACCTGGCAACCTATTAAATATTATTCCTTCAAACTAACTTTTTTGTTTAAAAGTACATTTAAAACACAAAACACATGGCAATTAATGAAATACTTAACTTCTCTATTAAAAATCTGAATGGAGAGGCACAAAAAGAATCTGCAACTTTGAATCTAAAAGTACCGGAATATTGTACTTCTTTAAATCTCCCGGATAAAAGTAATTATATAATTTATCGCGCTTTTCAGGCTCAAGCAACAAATGAACGTCAAGGTACAACAAGTACAAAAACACGAGCTGAAGTTCGTGGGGGGGGACGCAAACCTTGGAAACAAAAAGGAACAGGCCGTGCTCGAGCTGGATCCAATCGTTCTCCGTTATGGAAAGGTGGTGGGGTAACATTTGGTCCTAAACCAAAAGATTATTCACAAAAAATTAATAGAAAAGAGTGGCGGTTAAGTTTGCGTTTACTGTTAGTAAAGAAGCAAAATACAATCCTCGTTGTTGATAGTTTTAATAATAATTCGTTTAAAACAAAAGACTTTGCAAAAACGATGTTAGAATTAGGCAAAAATCCGTCAGAAAAAACTGTAATAATAGTTCCTCAGATAGAGGAAAGTTTGCGCCGCGCAAGTAAAAACTTAAAAAATATTCAAGTATTACAAGCAAATTGCCTAAATATTAAAGATCTTTTATTAAGTAAATCTATTATCATTGAAAGAGAAAGCTTGAAAATAATTGAGGAAACATACAACAATGCCTAAACAAAATATCTATTCAAGTATTGATTTAATTAAATATCCTTTAGTAACAGATAAAACAACACGTTTACTAAACAATAATCAATATACATTTATTGTAGATCCAAAAATATCAAAAGATGAAATAAAAGAAACAATTGAATTTCTTTTTGATGTCAAAGTAAGCAAAGTAAACACATGCCATTTAGCAAAGAAAAAACGTCGTGTGGGTCAATTTATTGGCACAAAATCTCATTATAAAAAAGCTATTGTAAAATTAACCGAAGGTTATAGTATAAGCTTGTTTTCTGAAACTTAATTAATATTAAAAAAGCAAGGTCGAAATTTTATGGCAATTCGTATTTGTAAAGCCAATACACCAGGAACTAGAACAGCTGTTCTACCAAAATTTACAGAAATTACAAAACAAACTCCTGAAAAAAGTTTAATCGGAAGAATGCATCGTCGAAAAGGCCGTAACAGTAGTGGTCGAATTACAATAAGACATAAAGGTGGCGGTCACAAACGAGCATATCGGATTATTGATTTCAAAAGGAATAAATATGACGTGGCAGGTAAAGTTTTTTCTATAGAATATGATCCAAATCGTAATGCCAGATTAGCGCTTATTCACTATGAAGATGGTGAAAAACGTTATATCATTTGTCCAGATACTTTAAAAGTTGGTGCAATAGTAAAATCTGGTGAGAATGTTCGTCCAGAAATAGGTAATAGTTTGCCAATAGCAAATATACCCTTAGGTGCTTTTATACACAATATAGAATTATCTCCAAAAAAGGGTGGTCAAATTGTTCGTGCTGCTGGAGCTGCCGCACGTATTTTGGCCAAAGAAGGAGATTATGCTACATTACGATTACCATCAAAAGAAATTAGATTAGTTCGTAATATGTGTTTTGCTACTGTTGGTATTGTAAGTAATCGTGACGCATCAAATTTAGTTCTTGGAAAAGCTGGTAGAAAACGTTGGTTGGGTATACGCCCTACTGTAAGAGGTGCAGTTATGAACCCTTGTGATCATCCACATGGTGGTGGTGAAGGACGTGCACCGATTGGTCGTACACGACCATATACTCCTTGGGGGAAAGCTGCATTAGGGGTAAAGACACGCAAAAAGAACAAGTATAGTGATATTTTTATAATTCGCTCTAGAAAATAACGGAAAATATAGCAACTAAAACTTGCTATTTAGAAATGTAATTTATAAACATCATAAAAAATATGGGAAGATCACTTAGTAAAGGACCTTTTATTGCTTATCATTTATTACAGAAAGTAGAAAAAATGAACGTAAAAGGAGAAAAGAAAACAATCAAAACTTGGTCTCGATCATCAACTATTATTCCAGCAATGATTGGTCATACTATTGCCGTGTACAATGGAAAACAGCATGTACCTGTTTTTATCTCAGAACAGATTATAGGACATAAATTAGGAGAATTTGTTCCAACAAGAAATTTTAGATCGCATGTAAAAAGCGATAGAAAAACAAAAAGATAACTTTTAAAGGAGAAAGTAAGAACGTGTTATGCTAGAACAAGAAAATATAAAAGCAGTGGGTAAATATATTAGAATATCACCAACTAAAGTTCGCCGGGTTTTAGATCAAATTCGTGGTCGATCTTATCAAGAGGCTTTAATGATTTTAGAATTTCTACCGTATAGAGCTTGTGGCCCTATCTGGCAAGTTCTAAATTCAGCCGCAGCAAATGCCCAAAATAATTTAAACTTAAAAAAACAAAATTTAGTAGTAAAAACAGTGTTTGCTGATCAAGGTCCAACGTTACGTAGATTTAGACCTCGAGCACAAGGACGAGGTTACCAAATTCGTAAACCGACTTGTCATATTACCGTAATTCTGGAACAAAATACCTAATAAACTTAAAATTTTTAATTCACAAAGGTTTACACTTAAATTATGGGGCATAAAACACATCCACTAGGTTTTCGTTTAGGGATTACACAAGAGCATCGGTCTGCTTGGTATTCAAAATTAAACGTTTATTCAAAACTTATTCAAGAAGATTACGCTATTCGAAATATTATCTTTCAATTTTTAGAAAAAAATGCAATAAAGTCAACAGGTATCACAAAAATCCTTATTAATCGAAATAATAATGGTGATCAAATTGATTTAGAGATTCAAACCGCAAAACCTGGTGTGCTTGTTGGTGAATCTGGTAGCGGGTTAGATAAAATCGATAAAAGCCTTACAAATCTTTTACCAAATAAAAAAACTCGTATAAATATTGTTGAAATTACGAATGTTTATCACCACGCTGATCTATTAGCAGATATTTTAGTAGTACAGTTAGAAGATCGGATTCCCTTTAGACGAGCAATGAAAGGCATTATTGAAAGAGTGCAAGAAGAAAAAATAAAAGGTATTAAAATTCAAATTGCAGGACGTGTTAATGGTGCTGAAATCGCTCGAACAGAATGGCTACGCGAAGGTCGTGTGCCTTTACAAACTTTACGTGCAGATATTGATTACTCTTATAAAACTGCCCAAACAATTTATGGAATACTTGGTATAAAAGTTTGGTTATTTAAAGGTGACATATTAACAAAATAAATCTATCAAAATCTGAATCGTATCTACAATCTAACTATTAGAAAATAATAATAAATTTATGCTTAGCCCAAAAAGAACAAAATATCGAAAAGAACATCGTGGCCGTTTAAAAGGAAAAGCTTGTCGTGGAAACAAAATCAGTTTCGGTGATTATGCTTTACAAGCTTTAGAACCTGTTTGGATAACTTCTAGGCAAATTGAAGCTACACGTCGAACAATAACAAGATATACAAAACGTGGTGGAAAACTATGGATTACAGTTTTTCCTGATAAACCAGTCACAGCAAGAGCGGCCGAATCTAGAATGGGATCAGGTAAGGGTTCTGTAGACTATTGGGTAGCTGTTGTTAAGCCTGGTACTATATTATTCGAATTGAGTGGGGTTTCTCAACCAATTGCAAAAGAAGCAATGAGAATTGCAGCATATAAGTTGCCAATTAAAACGAAATTTATTGTAAAAGAGGATGAAACGCAAGTATGAGTCTGCCAAAAATAGAAGAAATCCTATCTTTAGAAAATGAGCAGTTAGAAAAAGAAATTTTAGCTGCGAAAAAACATTTATTTGATTTACGTTTAAGACAAGCTACACGACAGTCATTTAAACCACATTCTTTTCGTCATACAAGACATAGATTAGGTCAACTTTTAATGGTTAAAAGACAAAGATTATCTACAAATGAAGCCAAGGATTAAGACATGTCAAAAACAGAAAAAATTGGGGTTGTTGTTAGTAATAAAATGGATAAGAGTGTTGTTGTCGAAGTAGAATATCGTTATCGTCATCCTATTTATTCAAAAATTGTTGTCCGTACAAAACGTTACATGGCTCATGATGAATCTAACGAATGCAATATAGGTGATAAAGTTATATTAGAACCAACTCGCCCCTTAAGTAGAAAAAAACGTTGGATTGTAAAACAAATTGTGAATAAGTCATTAGTATCTAATTAATATAGTAGGAAAGTAAACATGATACAACCACAAAGCTATTTAACTGTTGCCGACAATACAGGGGCGAAAAAAATAATGTGTATTCGTGTTTTAGGTGGAAATCGTCAGTATGCTAGAGTTGGCGATATCATAATAGGCGTCGTGAAAGAAGCAACACCTAATATGCCCGTAAAACGTTCAGATGTTATTAGGGCCGTAGTTGTTAGAACAAAAAAAGCGATTAAAAGAACAGATGGGACCGTTATTAAATTTGATGATAATGCAGCAGTTATTATCAATACAGAAAAAAATCCGAGAGGCACTAGAATTTTTGGTCCAATTGCACGTGAAATCCGTGATAAAGATTTTACAAAAATCGTTTCTTTAGCCCCCGAGGTATTATAAATGAAAAAAGTACTAAAAAATAAGAAGAATTTGCACGTTAAAGTTGGAGAGAGAGTTAAAGTAATTTCTGGCCAAAATAAAGGAAAAATTGGAGTAATCAGAACTGTTATTAAAGAAACAAGTAAAGTAATAATTGAAGGTATTAATATAAAAATTAAGCATATTAAACCAAGTCGACCTGGTGAAACAGGTCAGATTAAAGAACTAGAATTTCCAATTCATAGTTCAAATGTTTCAAAATATGAGGAGTAGTTTTAAATGACAAGTGAGCGTATAACAAAGCCATTAAATCTAATATATAAAGAAATAATTCTTCCAAATTTACATAAAAAGTTTAGTTATAAAAATATTCACCAAGTACCTAAAATTATTAAAATACAGGTTAACCGGGGGCTGGGCATTGATGCTCAAAATAATTCAATTTTAAAAAAATCAATTGATGAGTTTAGAGTAATAACAGGTCAACAACCAATTATCACAAAAGCAAAAAAATCAATTGCGGGTTTTAAAGTACGTGAAGAAATGACTCTTGGGGTAACAGTAACTTTAAGAGGAGAAAAAATGTTTTCTTTTTTAGAGAAACTTATTCATTTAGTTTTACCAAGAATTCGTGATTTTCGTGGTTTGAGCTCTAAAGGTTTTGACCGGGATGGGAACTTTAACTTTGGGCTTCGTGAACAACTAGTATTTCCAGAAATAAGTTATGATACTGTTGATCAAACACGTGGTTTAAATATAACCATTGTTACAACTGCAAAAACAAAGAATGAAGGTATGGCCCTTCTAAAAGAATTTGGTTTTCCATTAATTGATTAAAATTTAAAAAAGGAGTATTAGAGTGATAAGAGATGCTATCTCTGATATGTTAACTCGAATTCGTAATGCAAATATGGTTCGACATCAAATTGTACAAATTCCTAACACAAAAATGACAATTGCTATAGCTCTTATTTTAAAAGAGGAAGGGTATATTTTAGATTTTGAGGAATTTGAAGAAAACAATCAAAAATTTTTATTGCTTTGTCTAAAATACCAAGGCCAAAAAAGGCAACCTATAATAACATCTATTAAAAGAATTAGTAAACCTGGTTTACGAATTTACGTAAGTAATAAAAATCTTCCCAAAGTTTTAGGAAATTTGGGTATAGCAATTTTGTCTACTTCAAAAGGTGTTATGACGAACCATAGGGCAAAAACTCTTGGTATTGGTGGTGAAGTTATTTGTTATATTTGGTAAAAAAAGGTTACAAATATATGTCTAGAATTGGAAAACTGTCAATAACAATACCATCAAAAGTAGATGTTAAAATTGACAATCAACTTATTAATGTTTCAGGCCCACATGGGCAATTATCTAGAAAAATTTCAGATTTAATTCTTCTTAGTACTGAAAATAATGAGATATCAGTAAAACCAAAAGATAATTCCCGTCAAGCTAGAGCCCTGCACGGATTATATAGAACTTTAATTAATAATATGGTTGTTGGTGTTTCTAATAAATTTGAACGCCGACTGGAAATTAAAGGAGTAGGTTATCGTTCACAAGTACAAGGAAAAGATCTAATTTTAAATTTAGGTTATAGTCATCCTGTAATAATCCCCGTTCCTGATGGGATTAGTATTGCGGTTGAAGGGAATGTTAATATTTTAGTAACAGGTATTGATAAGGAAGCCGTAGGTCAACTTGCAGCAACAATTAGAAGTAAACGACCACCGGAACCTTATAAAGGAAAAGGTATTCTCTACAAAGGTGAAGTTATTAAACGTAAAGTAGGTAAATCAGGTAAATAAAAATGGGTAAGAGAGAAAAAAAAGTTATTCGAGGTACAGCAGCTCGACCACGTTTATTAGTCTTTCGTTCGCATAAACACATTTATGTTCAAATTATTGACGATTCCGTGGCACAAACAATTACTTCTTGTTCCACACTAGAACCGCATATCCAAACCCAATTAAAATCAACGTCTAATATAAATGCTTCATTGTTAGTAGGCGAAACTATCGGGAAAAGACTTGTAGAAAAAAATATAAAAAGTGTTATTTTTGATAGAAATGGTAAACCATACCATGGTCGCATAAAAGCTGTAGCTGAAGGTGCCAGAAACAGTGGTTTGGATTTCTAAAATAAATATTTAAAAAATTAATATTAAAAATAGTTTATGATTAATAGTCCAAACCCATCAGATAAAGGAAAAAATGCAAATAGAGTTCGACGTACTAAAAAATCCCAAGATAAAATAGTTCGTTGGGAACAAAGACTTGTTCAAATTCAACGGGTTTCCAAAGTGGTTAAAGGGGGTAAAAAATTAAGTTTTAGAGCCACTGTTATTGTAGGCAATCAAAATAGCCAAGTTGGTGTGGGCGTTGGGAAAGCAGATGAAGTTAGTACAGCAGTAAAAAAAGCTGTAAATGATGCAAGAAAAAATTTAATTAAAATTCCCTTAACAAAAGGAAAAACAGTTCCGCATAACGTTATAGGTATCGATGGTGCTTGTAAAGTTTTAATTCGTCCAGCAGGCCCTGGTACGGGGGTTATTGCTGGTAGTTCAATTAGGATTGTCTTAGAGTTAGCTGGTATTCAAAATATTTTAGCGAAGCAATTAGGTGGAAACAATTTATTGAATAATGCAAGAGCAACTATTGTTGCATTAAAATCTTTAAAAACTCCACAACAAGTTGCACAAGAAAGAGACATACCTCTAGAAAGAATATTTAGTTATAATAAGTAAAATATAATTTATAAAGATTATTTCAGGTCTGACAAGAGAAAAATATATTTAATAATTTTTAATGAATACAAGTTTACAAAATACAAAATCTCGCTCATTAAGATATCGAATTCTTTTAACTGTGAGTTTATTAACCATAGTACGCATGGGTTGTTTTATACCAGTTCCTTATATTGATAGAGAAACTTTCTCTACTTTATTACAAAGTGATAACTCTTCTACCAATGCAGTTACTCAAATTCTTAGTACATTTTCGGGAGGAGGTGCTACTTCTTTTGGGCTCTTAAGTTTAGGAATTTTACCATACATTAACGCTTCAATAATAATTCAATTGTTAACAACAGCCATACCTAGCCTTTCAAAAATGCAAAAAGAAGAGGGTGAATATGGACGTCGTAAACTTACAGATTATGTTCGTTTTCTTACTTTCTTTTGGGCGATTGTGGAGAGTATTAGCTTTACATTTAGTTTACGTGGATTAATTTTCGATTGGAATTTTTGGACTGCCACACAAATAAGTGTAATCTTAATAACAGGTTCAATGATTGTTTTATGGTTTAGCGAATTAATAACTAGAGATGGTCTAGGAAATGGATCGTCATTATTAATTTGTTTTAACATTGTTTCAAGCTTACCAGACCAGCTAAAAATTTTTTTGGTTTCTTTAAAAGATCAAACAAATGGTTTAATGAGTTGTTTTTTCTTAGTTGGGATTTTTCTAATAACAACACTTGGTTGTATTTATATGAATGAAGCTATAATTAAAATTCCTCTAGTGTCTGCTCGTCAGTTATTAAGAAAAAAAGCAAGCAACGGTTTAGAAAACAGTACTTTGCCCCTTCGTATTAATCAAGCAGGGGTTATGCCCTTAGTTTTTACATCTTATGCAATGCTAGTACTGTCATCTTTAATTGGACTTTTAAAAGGCAAACTAAACATAGGTATATTTTTAACACAAATCCCTTTTTTTAACGAAACTCTTTTTTATTGGAGTGGAAAAATTATATTTTGGTCTATTTATGCTGGTTTAATTTTCTTTTTTACGTATTTTTATTCTACTATTGTTTTAGATCCAAAAGACGTTGCAGAGCGATTCCGTAAGAATTCAGTTGTAATTTTAGGTATATCACCAGGGAATCCTACCAAAAGTTATCTACGTCAAACATTAAAACGCATTGCAAGGATTAATGCTGTTTTTTTAATTTGTAATATTGTCGGCCTACAAGTTCTTGAATCTATCTTACATCTTAATGTTACGAGTTTACGTGGTTTAGGATTTACTTCTCAACTTATTTTAGTAAATGTTTTAATTGACACTGTAAAAAGAATTAAAAGCTTCTTAAACGAAGAAGAAAATACTCTTTAACGAAAAAATACTATTAATAAAAACAACTACAAAATTATATTTATAAAACGTGCAAAAAAGGTATTAAAATGAAAGTACGCCCATCTGTAAAAAAAATGTGTGCTAAATGTCGTGTGATCCGAAGAAATGGTCGAGTAAGAGTAATCTGTATCAACCCAAAACATAAACAAAGACAAGGTTAAATTATCTATTAAAATAAGGAGCTTATAGAGTGGTTAGACTTGTTGGTGTAGATTTACCAAGAAATAAACGTATTAAATATGCTTTGACATCAATATATGGTATTGGAATATCAAGAGCCGAAGAAATTTTAGAAAAAGCTGGCTTAGGGTCTGCTGAGGAAAAAGGATTACGAACTGAAGATTTGTCAGATATGGATATCAGTAATTTAAGAAAAATCTTAGAAGATGAATATCAATTAGAAGGAGATTTACGACGTTTAAAAGCATTAAATTTAAAACGCTTAATGGAAATTGGGTCAATTAAAGGACGCCGTCATAGAGTAGGTTTACCTGTTCGTGGGCAAAGAACGCGAACAAATGCTCGTACAAGACGAGGAACAAAGAAAACTGTAGCAGGAAAGAAAAAATAGTATTTAACTTCGTTCACTTACTAATAATATAGAAATATTTATGTTACAAAAAGCAAAAAAGAAAACAAAGCGTAATATTACATCGGGAGTGGTTCATATACAATCTACTTTTAATAATACAATTGTTACGGTTACCGATTTAAATGGTAATAGTATTGCCTGGGCTTCGTCTGGGAGTGCAGGATTTAAAGGGGCACGTAAAGGAACCCCATTTGCAGCCCAAATGGCAGCTGAAAAAGCTACATTAAAAGCAATTGAATCAGGTTTAAAAAAAGTAGAAGTCTTAGTTAAAGGTCAAGGATCTGGCAGAGAAACCGCAATTCGTGCTTTACAAACAACAGGTGTAGAAATAATTTCTATTAAAGATATCACACCCGTACCTTATAATGGTTGTCGTCCTCCAAAGCGTAGACGAGTATAACATAGAATAATACCAGGAAATATATAGTTCATGTCAAATTTCCAATTTGAATGTATAGAGTTAAATTTACAAACCTCAACAGAATACTTTGGCAGATTTGTTTTTAAACCTTTAGATCTTGGGCATGGTATCACTATTGGAAACATTCTTCGTAGAGTTTTATTAACCGATTTACCTGGAATTAGCATTGTAGGTGTTCGAATTGCAGGAGTTAATCATGAATTTTCAACAATACCAGGAGTTCGTGAGGATGTTCTTGAAATTCTACTAAATCTTAAAGAAGTTATTTTCAAAAGTCAGCAACAAGTAGGGACTTTTGGACGAGTAAAAGTTCAAGGGCCTGCAATTATTACTGCAAATTGTATTGATTTACCATCAACTATAGAAATAGTTAATCCAAATCAATATCTGGCAACAATTTCTGATAATTCGATCTTAGAAATGGAAATAAAACTAGATTGGGGAAAAGGCTATACATTAGCAGAAAATCAATCGGTAGAGGGCCCTTTAGATTTTTTAAGGATCGATGCTATATTTATGCCTGTTCGAAAAGTAGTCTATCATATAGAAAAATTGGAAGATCAAGAACAATTGATTTTAGATATTTGGACTAATGGTAGTATTACTCCATCTGATGCCGTGTCTGTTGCGTCAAAAACTATTATTAACTGGTTTAAAACTATTGAAAATTTAGATAAAACTACCTCAAAAAAAGATAATAACATCAAGCAAAGAGATCTCAAGACTATTCCTATAGAAGAACTAAATTTGTCTGCTAGAGCATATAACGGTTTAAAACGAGCTCAAATTAATTTAATTGGTGAACTTTTAAACTATTCTTTAAATGATCTTCGTGAAATTAAAAATTTTGGACAAAAATCAGTACAAGAAGTTATTGAGGCCTTAGAGACACGTTATGGTGTTCTTATTGAATAGTTTTTATATGGTCAATAAAAAAACTCTATTACTTATTAATAATTGAATTATGAAGGACACATTTATCCCATCGAACACCTCAATAAAATCAAAATGGTTTGTTATTGACGCTAAAGACAAATGTTTAGGTCGATTAGCAACAGAAGTGGTAAAAATTTTACGCGGAAAAACAAAAATTTTTTACAACCCAGCCCAAGATACTGGAGATTATGTTATTATTATTAATGCAAAAGAAATAAAAGTAACAGGAAATAAAGCTACGCAAAAAACTTATATGCGTCATTCTGGTCGCCCTGGGGGTAAAACCATTGAAACTTTTGAACAATTACAAGCACGTATACCTGAAAGAATTGTAGAAAAAGCTGTTAAAGGTATGCTTCCTAAAAACCGTTTAGGACGTAAATTGTTTACAAAACTAAAAGTTTATCAAGGTGAGTCACACCCACATATGGCACAAGAACCACAAAATATAAAATTTTAATAGGTAAAAATAATGAATAGTGAGAAAAAGTCAGAAATTTGTGGGGTTGGGCGTCGAAAAACATCAACAGCAACAATCAGTTTAATCCCAAATTTAGGTGGTGAAAACGATAATTTTTTTGAAGTGAATGGTCGACTTGGCGAACAATATTTTCAATATAATTTTAACTATCTTCATGAAATAGAAGGTCCTCTTAGAAAATTAGAACTTATTAATCAATATAAAATTATTGCTTGTGTTAAGGGTGGTGGTTTAACAGGACAAGCCGATGCAATAAAACTTGCTTTAGCTCGTGCACTTTGTAAATTAGACGCAAGTAATTTCCGTTCTGCTCTAAAAGTAGAAGGTTATTTAAGTCGTGACGCTCGTATTAAAGAGCGCCGCAAATACGGTTTGAAAAAAGCCCGTAAAGCTTCACAATCATCAAAAAGATAACAAAATTTTATTATTCTATATATACATATACTACAATGGCAAAAAAAAGTATTCATCCACAATGGTTTTCTGATACAAAAGTATATTGTGATGGTCAATTAGTTATGATTGTAGGGTCTACAAAACCTGAACTAAATGTTGATATTTGGTCAGGAAATCACCCCTTCTATACCGGGTCACAAAGAATCATCGATACTGAAGGTCGTGTTGAAAGATTTCTAAAAAAATATGATTTACAAGAACCTAACTAGTTCTTAATTAAGTCTAACCAAACAATTATCTTATAATGGATTTTAAAATTTAATAAAAATAGTAATTTAATTTATGCCTACTATACAACAATTAATTAGGGCCCCACGTCAAAAGATTCAACGTCGGAGTAAATCACCTGCGCTGAAAAGCTGTCCACAACGTCGTGGTGTTTGTACGAGAGTATATACAACAACGCCAAAAAAACCAAACTCAGCGATACGAAAAGTAGCACGTGTCCGCTTAACTTCAGGTTTTGAAGTTACAGCATATATTCCTGGAATTGGGCATAATTTACAAGAGCATTCTGTAGTTTTAATTAGAGGTGGAAGGGTAAAAGATCTTCCAGGTGTACGTTATCATATTATTCGTGGAACACTTGATAGTGCTGGTGTGAAAAATCGTTTACAAGGTCGATCAAAATATGGTGCTAAAAAACCAAAAAAATAAATTAAGAATATAAAATATGTCACGTCGTACTAATTCAAAAAGAGAATTTCCTATTCCAGATCCTGTATATAACAGTTATTTAGTTAGTTTATTGACTGTAAGAATTTTAAAAAGTGGCAAGAAAACATTGGCACAGAGAATCATTCATGAAACTTTTACCATTATTAAAGAAAGAACAAATGAAGATCCAATGAAAATTTTTGAAAAAGCTGTAAAAAATGCTAGCCCTGTTGTTGAAGTAAAAGCAACACGGATCGGCGGTTCTACTTACCAAGTCCCTATGGAGGTTAGTGGTTTTCGAGCAACAAATTTAGCTTTACGTTGGTTAGTTAAATTTGCAAGAGAAAGATCTGGTAGAACAATAGCAATAAAATTAGCTAATGAATTAATTGATAGTTCAAATGGACTTGGTAACGCTATAAGAAAAAAAGAAGAAACTCATCGAATGGCTGAAGCTAATAAGGCATTTGCTCATTTTCGGTATTAATTGACTTACTATAATTTACGAACTCTTCGCCAAAAGTAATACAAAATATATAAATAAAAGGATTTAATATAATGGCACGTGAAAAATTTGAACGTAAAAAACCCCATGTAAATATCGGTACAATCGGTCACGTTGACCACGGTAAAACAACTTTAACAGCAGCTATTACAGCTACATTATCTTTAGCTGGTGGAGCTTCTATTGCTAAAAAATATGATGAGATTGATGCTGCTCCAGAAGAACGTGCACGTGGTATTACCATTAATACTGCTCACGTAGAATATGAAACTGAAAATCGTCACTATGCACACGTTGACTGTCCCGGTCACGCAGATTATGTAAAAAACATGATTACAGGTGCAGCACAAATGGATGGTGCTATTTTAGTTGTGTCGGCAGCAGATGGTCCTATGCCACAAACCCGTGAACATATTTTATTAGCTAAACAAGTAGGTGTTCCTGACATTGTTGTCTTTTTAAATAAAGAAGATCAAGTAGATGATGAAGAATTATTAGAATTAGTTGAACTAGAAGTTCGTGAATTATTAGATAATTATGATTTTCCAGGCGATTCGATTCCAATTTGTCCAGGCTCAGCTTTGCAAGCATTAGAAGCCATTTCAGCTAACCCAAATATTAAACGTGGGGACGATAAATGGGTAGATAAAATCTTTGCTTTAATGGATGCTGTAGATTCATATATCCCGACACCTGTTCGGGATGTAGATAAAGCTTTTTTAATGGCTGTTGAAGATGTCTTCTCAATTACAGGACGTGGTACTGTTGCTACGGGTAGAATTGAGCGTGGTATTGTAAAAGTTGGTGAAACAATTGAAATTGTAGGTCTTCAAAAAACTCGTTCAACAACAGTTACTGGTGTTGAGATGTTCCAAAAAACATTAGAAGAAGGGATGGCTGGTGACAACGTAGGTATTTTACTACGTGGTGTTCAAAAAGAGGATATTCAACGTGGTATGGTATTAGCTAAACCGGGTACAATTACTCCTCACACTCATTTTGAAGGTGAAGTGTATATTTTAACAAAAGAAGAAGGTGGTCGTCATACTCCATTCTTTGCAGGTTACAGACCACAATTTTATGTACGAACAACTGATGTTACAGGACAAATTAAGACTTTTACAGCAGATGATGGAACAAATGTAGAAATGGTTATGCCTGGTGATCGTATTAAAATGAATGCAGAACTTATTTCTCCTATTGCGATAGAAGAAGGTTCAAGATTTGCAATTCGTGAAGGGGGTCGTACAATTGGAGCTGGTGTTGTTTCAAAAATTTTAGAATAAAGATTATTTTTTATTTAAGTACTACGGTATAGCATTATGTCAAGAGAAAAAATTCGTGTCTCATTACATTCATTTAATTATAAATTATTAGATGAAGCCTGTAAAAAAATACTTTCTGTTATTTCCGCAACAGAAAGTCCAGAAAACATTAAAGGACCTATTCCTTTGCCAACACGGAAAAGGATATATTGTGTATTACGTTCACCGCATGTAGATAAAGATTCACGTGAGCAATTTGAAATTCGTCGCTATAAAAGAATTATTGATATATATCCAGAATCAGCACAAACGTTTGATATATTTTTAAAAATTGAGTTACCTCCAGGGGTCTCTATTGATGTACAGATATATTCAAAGGCACCTGTTCTTAACTAAGAGAAACCAATCTTTTTTAAAAAGGTAGAAACGAAAAGGGTCTCAAGCAATTTAACCTTTTTAAGGTTAAATTGCTTGAGACCCTTTTCGTTTCTACCTTTTTAAAAAAGATTGGTTTCTCTTAGTTAAAATTAGTATAAATCATCTTCTGCATGAGTTTGAATTTTACAGTCTGAAGTTGGATAAGCAACACAAGTTAGAACAAAACCTGCACCCATTTGATCATCGTCTAAAAAAGATTGTTCTGATTGATCAATTGAACCACCTAACACTTTACCAGCACAAGTAGAACAAGCACCTGCTCGACAAGAATAAGGAAGTTCAATTCCTTGTTCTTCAGCAGCATCTAAAATAAATTGATCATCTGGGCATGTAATTGTAGCATTAAGGTCTTCTTCTTCATTCACAAGTGTTACGTTATATGTTGCCATGATAATATCTAAATTTATTAATTGTTCTGAAATTTAACAAGATAATAGAATGTCTTCAATGAAATCCTTTTACAAACTTAAAAAAGTTTAAAATTTGGATTTACATATCACAATCATATTATAACATATAACTTTAAATTCTCCTATCACATCAACGATCCCAGTAGAATATTAAAAGTTTTGATTGTTTTTGCCTGGACTAGCTGTTAACATATATTCAATCATTTTACCAGGCTTTTGTGCACTTTCATAATTTGAAGATATTTAATAAGATTCTTATTAAATATATATTAAAATCTAAGAATATTGGTGCTTTTTAATCGTTTAAGTAGATACGTATTTCGTGATTTTTATGACCTTCTCTTGCTGATATATACTTTAGATCAAGAAACAAAAATAATTTTTATTAAAATTTAATAGCAAAAGAGGAAAGATAAATAATTTTATTTGTCTTTTCTCGTTTACTAGTATAAAAACCAATACTTAAATTTCTCCTAGGTAAAATCTAAGTATTGGTCTTGCGTTTCGCATAAATTTATTAACAATCAAAAACTTGTAGAAATACGGAAATTAAAAAACGAGTCTTTTTCATGCCTGCTTACTTTTATGGGAGACAATAACAAGTTTTCAGCTTTTTTGTTTAAATTTCCGTTCCATTTACTATTTACAGTCTTCTAGAAAATAATAAAAGGGACTCTATATATAGCCGCTTTGAGTTTCCAAATATTAGTCTTTGTAACATTCTATTAAACGATTCGCAAATTTTTACTCAACTTTAATTAGATCTCTAGATTTTATTTTTATAGGACCCTTCTCCTTTCAACAAACTTTGTTAAAGCTTGTCATAAGTTTTTACCTGCGACTTTGCTAAGACAAAACGTTTTGCCTTCTAAATAAAATATCTACAAAACACAGTTTGTGTTTTGTAGATATTTTATTTAGAAGGCAAAACGTTTTGTCTTAGCAAAGTCGCAGGTAAAAACTTAATTACCAATAGTTTGCCAATCTACGTCAACATTCTCAATAATAAGTGATGAATTATAAATTTGTAGAATGATTAGTAAGAAAACAAAAAATAGTAACATAAAGATGCCCATAATGGGAGTAGTACCCCAACCAGGAGCAACTTTTCCATATTCAGAATTTAAAGGTCGTAGAAGTTCCCCAAGTCTAGTTCTTAAAGCCATAATTTAATATAATTTAAGTAAGTAACAAGTATTTTTGTCAGTATAATAATATTATTAGAAAAAATTTAATTTACAAAAAGAAAATTTATGGAAACAGCAACAATTTTAGTCATTTTTGTATCTAGCTTATTGTTAGGTGTAACCGCATATTCAATTTATACAGCCTTTGGGCCAGCATCAAAAAATTTACGTGATCCTTTTGAAGAACACGAAGATTAATTTTGACAGAAAATTAGAATCCTTTTTCTTAAAAAAGAAGGGGATTCTAATTAGAAATTATTTCTTAATTACTCTTGGTGGATCACGGAAAAACACAGCAAAGAAAATAACCATTAAGGTTCCGATCAATAAGAATGTATAAACTAATGCTTCCATTGTTTTTTCCTTTTAATTTTAAATTAAAAAATGTTAAATGATGATATTTTAAACGACACCTTGTTTACGTGTTGATTTATCACCAAGTTTTTGGAATGCACCAAACTCAACTTGTTCAGTCACTTCGGCACCAATACCTGTGAATACATCACGGAAGATTGTTCGAGAACCGTGCCATAAGTGGCCTAAGAAGAAAAGTAAACCAAAGTTAACATGTCCAAAAGTATACCAACCACGTGGACTACTTCTGAATACACCATCTGATTCTAAGCTTGTACGATCAAATTCAAAAACCTCACCTAATTGAGCTTTTCTTGCAAATTTCTTCACTGTTGGCGCATCTTTAAAAGATTGACCATTTAATTTACCACCATAAAAACTAACATTAACACCTACTTGCTCAATACTGTATTTTGACTCTGCACGACGGAATGGGATATCAGCACGAATAATACCATCTTTGTCTACTAAAATTACAGGGAATGTTTCAAAGAAAGCTGGCATACGACGAACCGTTAATTCACGACCTTCTTTATCGCGGAAAATTGGGTGACCTAACCATGCTTCAGCAATACCATCACCTTTATCCATTGGACCTGCACGGAATAAACCGCCTTTAGCAGGATTGTTACCAATATAATCATAGAATGCCAGTTTATCCGGTATACGTGCCCAAGCTTCACTTTCTGAAAGACCTTCATTTAAAGAAGTTTCCACGCGACGCTCAATTTCTTGTTGGAAATATCCACTATCCCATTGGTATCTAGTAGGACCAAATAATTCGATTGGAGTAGTTGCAGATCCATACCACATTGTACCAGAAGTAACAAATGCAGCAAAGAATACAGCAGAAATACTACTAGATAATACAGTTTCAATATTACCCATACGTAATGCACGGTATAAACGTTGTGGTGGACGTACAGTTAGATGGAACACACCAGCTAAGATACCAAAAGTACCAGCAGCGATATGGTGTGATGCAACCCCACCAGGATTGAATGGATTAAATCCTTCAGGTCCCCATGCAGGAGCTACGGGTTGAACTTTACCTGTTACGCCGTAAGCATCTGATACCCAAATACCAGGCCCAAATAAACCTGTAACGTGGAATGCACCAAAGCCAAAACATAATAAACCAGCTAAAAATAGATGGATACCAAATACTTTTGGTAAGTCTAAAGCAGGTTCACCTGTTCTTGGGTCACGGAATAATTCAAGATCCCAGTAAACCCAGTGCCAGATTGCAGCTAAAAAACAAAGACCTGATAAAACGATATGCGTTAATGCAACACCTTCAAAGCTCCATAATCCTGGATTTGATACGCTTTCACCTGTAATACTCCAACCGCCCCAAGAATCTGTAACACCTAATCTAGCCATAAAAGGCATAACAAACATACCTTGACGCCACATTGGGTTTAAAACTGGATCTGATGGATCAAAAATAGCAAGTTCGTATAAGGCCATTGATCCGGCCCAACCAGCGACTAACGCAGTATGCATTAAATGAACCGCGATTAATCGACCTGGGTCATTCAGCACAACTGTGTGAACACGATACCAAGGTAATCCCATTGATTTCTCCTGTATTAAATACAAGTTTTTGGCTTTCTTACTGTTAACCTTTATAATATTTTATCTTAAAAAAGGATAAATAGTAAAGTTTTTTAAAAGATTTTACTATCTATCCTTTTTTAGGATAAAAGAATCAATCCTTATAAAATAATAGATTCTTTTATATCGTCATTCACTAGTGAATCTTTTGATACAGGACCAAATTTTTCAGGTAATTTTGTGTACATTGCAACCTGTTTACGAAAATCTTCGCCATCAATAGTTTCTTCTTGAATTAAAAGGTCTACTAACTGGTCCATTACGATACGATTTTTCTTAATTATATCAAGAGCTTGATCATAACAATGTTTTACAATAACTTTTACTTGGTCATCAATTTTATCTGCGACTGCTGTAGATAATTCACTTCCATTACGAATTCCACGGCCTAAAAAAACCTGTCCTCCACCAGAATCTAAAGAAATTGGCCCTACAGTAGACATACCAAATCTTGTTACCATTTGGCGAGCAAGACTTGTTACTTGTTGTAAATCGTTGCTTGCACCTGTTGTGATTTCACTCGAACCAAAAACAACTTCTTCTGCAGCGCGTCCGCCTAATGTACCAATGATTCGAGCAACAAGTTGTCCACGTGAGACTAAAGCTTGATCTTCATTAGGTGTAAACCATGTTAAACCCCTTGCTTGGCCTCTTGGAATTAATGTTACTTTCTGTACATCATCGTGATATTTAAGTAGAGTTCCTGTAATTGCATGTCCTACTTCATGATAAGCTATTAAACGCTTATTTTTTGTATCAGTTAAAGGAGTACCTTCTAAACCAGCAATAACCCTATCAATAGCTGTATTTACTTCTGCCATTGTAATCGCAGTTTTGTTTCGGCGGGCTGTAATAATTGCAGCTTCATTTAATAAATTTGCTAAATCAGCACCGGAAAAACCTGGAGTGCGTTGAGCAATAACTTCTAATGAAATATCATCGTTTATTTTTTTATTTCTTGCATGAACTTTTAAAATTTCTAGTCGGCCTTTCACATCCGGTAAATTAACATTTACTTGTCTATCAAAACGGCCGGGACGTAAAAGTGCACCATCTAATACATCGACACGGTTTGTTGCCGCAATAACAATTACCCCTGTGTTTCCTTGGAAACCATCCATTTCTGTCAGAATTTGGTTTAATGTTTGTTCTCTTTCATCATTACCACCTCCAACACCAGCACCACGTTGGCGACCCACAGCATCAATTTCATCAATAAAGACAATACATGGAGCATTTTGTTGCGCTGTTTTAAATAAGTCTCTTACCCTAGAAGCACCTACACCAACAAACATTTCCACGAATTCTGATCCAGAAATACTAATAAAAGGAACACCAGCTTCTCCAGCAATAGCTTTAGCAAGTAAGGTTTTCCCTGTACCAGGAGGACCCACTAAAATGACACCTTTTGGTATTTTTGCACCAACTGAAGTAAAACGTTGCGGTTTCTTTAAAAAAGTTACTACTTCTTCAAATTCCTCTTTAGCCTCATCAATACCGGCAACATCACTAAACAAAATTCCTGTGTTTGCATCCATTTGAACTTTTGCACGTGCTTTTCGAAAATTCATTGCTTGGCCAGGCCCACCCATGAAATTTGTAGAACGGCGGAAAAGGAAAAATAAACCTAGAATAATAACAAGTGGAATAAAAATATTACTTAAAATAACAAATAAGCCTTCATAGTTAGCACTTGGATGAGAAGTAAAGTCAACTTTAGCTTCTCGTAATTTAACTATTAAAGGAGATGCACCTACAGGGATTTCTACACGAATTTTTTGTGCACGATCACCTAATTCTGGACTTGATGCTTCAATTATAGCAATACGACCATTATCATAAAAATCAACCGTTTTAATCCAACCCATATCTAAATATTCTAAAAAACGACCATAAGTCATTTTTGAACTTGCACGATTTTGTTTTGAATCCGGATTGTTTGTAGCATTACTCAAAACTGTCTGCCAACTTGTAAAACCAACACCCACTACAATTAGCCCAATTACAGCAAGAACTCTTCCTCTTGACCAAAATTTCATTTTTCTACCAACCTTACAATTAATAATTTCGTTTATTATCTTTTTAATAACATAAAGTTTACGGAAAAAACAACTACCCTGAGTTGTTTTTTTATACAAACTTTTTGTTATTTTTCTACAGCTTTCAATATAATATAATATATTAATTGAAAGCTGTAGAAAAATATGGATAAAGGTAGTAAAGTTAGAAACTTAAGAAAAGAGTCATATTGGTTTAATGAAATTGGGACAGTTGTAACTATTGATAAAAGCGGAATTAAATATCCAGCTCTTGTTCGATTTACGAAAGTAAATTACAGTGGAACAAATTCTACTAATTTTAGTTTAGATGAATTACAAGAAGTTAAATAACGTTTAAAATGAAAAAGGTTAAATAATCAGACACGATTATTTAACCTTTTTCATTTTAAACGTTATTTTAACGCTACTTTAGCACCAGCCTCTTCTAATTGCTTTTTGATGTCTTCTGCTTCTGCCTTAGGCATTGCATCTTTTAATGTTTTTGGTGCGCTTTCTACTAAGTCTTTTGCTTCTTTTAAACCTAGACCTGTTACTGATCGAACAACTTTAAGAATAGCTATCTTTTTATCTGCTGGAACATCTTCTAAGACAACATCAAATTCTGTTTTTTCTTCTACAGCTGCTTCGCCAGCACCCGGCATTGCACCAACCATCATCATACCACCACCACTTGAAGCATCAACACCAAATGTTTCTTCAATTTGTTTCACAAGTTGTGATGCTTCTAATAAAGTAAGGCTTTTTAATTCTTCAATAATTTTATCAATTTTTTCGCTCATAGTTTGATTTTTTTATAAAATGGAAATTTTTTGTTTTTTATTTTTAAAATAAAGGATCTTTATCTTTTTGTTTTTATCTTAAACGATAAACAATTGTTCTTAGAAATATAAACTGAGCAGTTGGAAGAGAATTTATTTTGTTTTAAATGACGTAAAATCGACAGCTATTGATGGGCCCATCGTACTGCAAATATATAAGGTTTTAAAATAACGACCCTTTACACCAGAAGGTTTATTTTGTTCAACTGAAGTATAAACAGATGTCAAATTGTCTAATAAATCTTCGGTTGTAAAACTAGCTTTCCCGAAACTTATATGGACAATACCTGTTTTATCCGCACGATATTCAATTTTACCGCCTTTAAATTCATTAATAGCACTTAAAATATCTGTTGTTACTGTTCCTGCTTTTGGAGAAGGCATCAAACCTTTAGGCCCAAGGACACGACCTAATTTTGCTAGTTTTGGCATCATATCAGGAGTTGCTAATAAAATATCAAAATCCAATTCGCCTTTTGTCATAGATTCGATTAGTGTATCTGAACCTACAACATCTGCTAAACTTTCAATTTCTGGTGTTATTTTTTCAGCTTGAACCAGTACGGCAATTCGTTTTGTTTTACCTGTTCCTTTAGGTAAAATTAAAGTTGTACGCAATTGTTGATCACTATATTTAGGGTCAATATTCAGTGAAAAATGAGCTTCGGCTGATTCTACGAATTTTGCAGTTGCAGTTTCTTTTAAAAGAGCTACAGCTTCTATAGGAGAATACATTTTTACATCGATTTTTTTATTAGCTTGTTCGCGTCTTTTTGATATTTTTTTCATATAAAATCCTAAATAAAATAATAAAAGAGAATTTAATCAACAATTGAAATTCCCATATTACGTGCAGTACCCTCGATGATTCTAATAGCGCTTTCCAGGCTCGTTGTATTTAAATCAGGTAATTTAATTTGTGCTATTTCTTCTAATTTTGCGCTACTAATAGAAGCAATATTTACTTTATTTGGTTGTGCCGAACCTTTTTTTACATTTGCTGCTTTTGATAATAAAACGGAAGCTGGAGGAGTTTTTAAAATAAAAGTATATGATCTATCTTCATACACCGAAATTTCTACTGGAATGATTAAATCACCTTTATCTGATGTTCTTGCATTATATTCTTTACAGAAAGCTGCAATATTAACTCCGTGTTGACTTAGTGCTGGTCCTACAGGTGGTGACGGCATAGCTTTACCTGCAGGTAAAGCTAATTTTATAATTGCTGTAACTTTTTTTGCCATAATATGAATAATGATTTTTTCTATTTTAAAGATAAATAAAAGAGAAATAGATTTCTATTTTGATTGTACATTACTTCCTAAGATTTTTCTATAGCGACTAATAATTTAATATAAACACGCCCTGAAGGACTTGAACCCTCGACATTAGGTTTTGGAGACCTACGTTCTACCAACTGAACTAAGGACGCGATTTCTTTAAAGTTTCATTTTTGTGATAGTATAAAAATGTTTATTGTGTAACTATTTTATATCTATCTAGAACTTTACTATAATCATAAACGAAAATTGTAACTTGTGTCAATCCCGATCTAAAAGCAAGAAATTATCACTTCTATAATTAAATGTATTTATTACATAAATTTAATCCTCAATTTTTATATTTTGAAAATAATATCAGCTCTTTTTGGTGGAGTCGCTTAAATATTATTTTCAAAATATAAAAATTGAGGATTAAATTTTAATTTTGCAGTTCCAACGGGCCCATTTCTTTGTTTTGCCAAAATAATTTCAATAATATTTTTTTCGATTGTATTATTATTATAATATTCATCTCGATAAAGCATAATAACAACATCAGCATCTTGTTCAATCGAACCACTTTCTCGTAAATCTGAAAGCATAGGCCGTTTGTTTGTTCGAGTTTCTACGCTTCGACTTAATTGGGATAAAACTATAATGGGAACATTTAATTCGCGAGCTAATTTTTTTAAACTTCGAGTTATTTTCGAAAGCTCTTGTACTCGATTATCCGTTTTTTCAATATCTTCAAGTAGTTGTAAATAGTCGACAAAAATAACCCCTAAAGGACATTCATTTTCTTCCTTCAGTTTTTGTAGCTTGAACTGCATTTCTGAAACAGAAATATTAGGAGTATCATCAATATAAAAGGGTAAATTGGATAGCGTCTCAATAGCATCATGAATATTTAACCACTCATCTTTAGAAATTCGTCCAGATCGTAATCTTGTATGCGCAATATGTGTTTCTGTAGAAAGTAACCTATATAGTAATTGCTGCTTTGTCATTTCTAAACTGAAAAAAGCTATACCAACATGAAATTTGCTTGCAATATTTTTAGCGAGAGTTAATGAAAAAGCCGTTTTTCCCATCGAAGGCCTTCCAGCGATAATAATCAAATCTGAATTATGAAAACCTTGGGTTATTGCATCCAAATCAGGAAAAGAAGATGTTAGACCTGGTAATTGTGCTGTTTTTAATCTTTCTTTAATTTCTCCTAAAATTTGAGTTAAAATCTCGGCCGAACTACTGAAAACTTTTTTTTGTTTTTGGTCGTTTAACAATAATAGTTTTTGCTCTATTCTTGAAAAGATTATTTCTAGAGGTATTTCAGTAGAATAACCAGATTCAATTATTCCATAACCTAAATCAATTAATAAACGACGCAAATATTTTTCATAAATTAAAGCGATGTAATCTTCTAGATAACCTATTGCACTCACTTGATTTACAAAATCCGCGATTAAAGATAAATCTTCAATATAATCATTAAGTTTATTATCTTGAAGCCATGTTGTTAATGTAATATAGTCAATATTTTTCTTTTCACTATATAAAATCAATGAACCTTTATAAATAATTTGATGAGATTTTAAATAAAAAGTTTCAACATTTAAGTGCTGACTTACAATAACAATTGCTTTAGGATTTATTAAAATACTTCCTAAAACTAATCTTTCTGCTAAAAAATTATAGGGAAGAATTTTATCTACTTTAGACAAAGTTGAAGAACTCATACTTAGCTGAATTATTGGGGTAAAATCTCAATTTTAATGCTTGCTTCTATTGTTGGATGTAAAATGACCGTTGAGGAAAATGTTCCTAATTCTTTAATGTCTGGTATCTCGATACCAGCATTATTTAAATCTAAATTTGTCTTACTTTCAAGTGTTTCACGTACTTGTTTCAATGTAATTTTACCAAAAATTTTGTTGTCATCACCAATTCGTTTTTGAATAATAAAAGAACCTATTTGTTCTAATATTGCTTTATTTTTTAAACATAAATCAATGTGTGCTTTTTCTTTTGCTTCTAATTCTTTTTGTTTTACTTCTAGGGTATTGATTGCTGTAGGCGTAGCTAATTCACCTTTTTGTTGAGGTATTAAAAAATTTCTTGCGTAACCTGATCTTACAACAACTAAGCTACCTGCTTTCCCTAATTTTTGCATAGTCTGTGTTAAAACTATTTGAACTTCTTTTCTTACTTTTTTTGTCATTCTTCGATTATTTTTAAATATTAACTAAAGATTATGAAATTTTTATAAAGTTTCATAATGGAGATACATTTTCCTTAAAAATGGTAAGACAATTAGAAACTAAAGTCAATATTAAAAAACTTATATATTTTGCTTTTTTCTTAACGTTTATTTTTAACAAGTACTTTCATTATTTGTGCATTTCTATACGTTCGTCTATAATGAAAGTATTAAAATTACTAAAATGAAAAAGATAAAATCTTAATTTCAATTTTTACCAAAGGAGAAATATGGCTGCTGTAATTCAATTTATTCAAGGGATTGATGAAATCAACATTCCCCGCGTACAATTAACACGATCAAGAGACGGAAGCACAGGGACAGCTACTTTTTTATTTGAAAATCCCTCAATCCTTGAAAAAAGAACATCTAAAGAAGGTGAAATTACAGGCATGTACTTAATTGACAGCGAAGGGGTTATTGTAACTAAAGATGTTAACGCACGTTTTGTAAATGGAAAACCAAAAAGCATTGAAGCTATTTATATAATGAAGAGTCCTGATGCTTGGGATCGTTTTATGCGATTTATGGAACGATATGGAGAAGAAAATGGTTTAACATTTACTAAAACATGATTGTCTTATTTTTTTTCCAAAATGTTAGTTTTAAAGCATCAATGTTCGATCTCTATCGGTACTTAAAAGATACATATTTATTTAGTATCCTAAATAAATAAAAATATAAAAAATAAAAGTATGTATATATCATTAAAGTGGATCCAAAACATAATCGGGTTAAAACAAATCTCACTCTCAATATTATGCGAAAGACTTACACTCGCAGGTTTTGAGATCGAAGAAATAATACAAAAACCAATATTAGGTGAGGTAGATTTTATTTTAGATGTAAGTTTAACAGCAAATCGGTCAGATATTTTTAACATTCAAGGTTTTAAAAGGGAATTACTTTCAATATTTTTTAAAGAAAAAGAACTTATATCCTTAGAATCTAAGGATATAAAAACAGTAAATTTTTCGAGTTTAAGAGAAAAGCCTTTAAAATTTAAGCCTTTTGTTTGGGAAAGTTTGCTCCAAAAAAGACTTTTTAATGAAAACAAAAAAAAGAAAGAAAATCTCTCGGTTTTTGAATCTTGCTATTCTTTTTTCTCTATTGAAAGTAATGTTTTACAGGTCAAATCAGGACAACAGTGGCTGCAAAAATATTTACTTTCTTCTAATGTCCCCCCTGTTAATAATATTTTAGACACAATCAATTATGTAACTTTAGAAACGGGTTATCCGTTTTTTGCCTGTGATTTAGATAAATTAAAAGTTTATCTTAATAATTCAACAGTTTCATTTAGTACGCGTTATCCAGAAAGTAAACAAATTTTTCAAATAGAACCTGACAAAAGTATAATTTTACACCCAAATAATTTATTACTTTATGCTAACAATAAACCAATTTCTATTCTTGGTTTATTAACCTTGAACGAGATTCAAGTAGATCACATGACTTCAAAAATTTTAATTTATGGAGGCTTATTCGATTCCGTTCAAATACGTAAATCTTCTCAAAGTTTAGGAATTCGTACTGACCAATCTGTGTGCTTAGAAAAAAATTTAAATTTTAATGGCTTAGAACAAGCGTTTATTCGATTAAGTTTTCTTTTTAATGTTCAAGGAATAACTTTTATAAATGAAAATGTGCCTACAATTCATAGAATTGATAGTTTAAGTAAACGTTCATTTAGGAATTATATTGAAAATAAAAGACCCATACTTAAATTAAGTTATAAAGAGGTCAAAAATCTTTTAGGTGATTCCACACTTTTGGAAAGACAGCACATATTAAAAATATTAAAAGCTTTATATTTTAATATAATATCGGAAACTAAGGATAATTGTACCTTATATATCCCCTTTTCCCGTGAGTTTGATCTGGAAAGAGAAGTAGATCTTATTGAAGAAATTGTTAGGATAAGTGGTTTTACTAGTTTCCTTTCAATTGTTCCATGTTTTGAAAAACAAGGTAATTTTTCTAAACTAGAGAAAATAAAACGTCTAGTGAGAAAGACTTTTATTGAATTAGGTTTCAATGAAGTTTTACACTATAGTATTAGCACTATTCAATCTGGAAATCAATTAGAGTTAAAAAATCCAATTGTTCCAGAGAGTACGTTTTTCCGGATAAATTTACTGAATCAATTGATTCAAAAAGCAAGTCTTAATCGAAAACAAAAAAATAATATTTTAGAAGCATTTGAAATAGGTCGAGTCTATTCTGTAATGAATGGAAATATTATAGAAGCAGAATTAATTAGTGGAATCTTTGGGGGAAACTTGTATACTTCTAATTGGAATGAAGAAGGGAAAGTAATTAATTGGTTCGAAGCAAAAGGTTTAATTGAACATATTTTTGATATTTTAGGTATTTCTGTCATTTGGATCAAGTCATCTAATACTTGGATGAACCTTTTGCATCCAGGCCGCACTGCAGAATTAGTTGCTAACAATCAATGTTTAGGTTTTTTTGGCCAACTTCATCCAATGATCGCAAAGGCAAATTCATTAATAGATCAGACTTATGTTTTTGAATTTAACCTTGAAGTTTTAAATAGATTATGGCAAGCAAAACAAATATATACATATAAGCCATATTCACCATTTCCTGTGTCTCAAGTTGATTTAGCCTGTATTAAAAAAGATAATATCTCGTTTACGGAAGTAGAAAACAGGATCCGTCAAATTGCTGGTCCAAGTTTAGAATCTATGAATTTATTTGATTATTATTCAGGTTCACCCATACCCCCCGGCTACCATAGTTTGGGTTTTAAATTAAGATTTAGAAAATTTGATCGAACACTAACAAATGAAGAAGTTGAAAGTATTGTTAAAAAGGTCACAAATTCTTTAGTTAAGGACTTTGATATCAAAATTAGAAAGTAAAAATTATAGGTTTTAAGTTAAAACCTAAATAAAAAAAAAGCTAAAATTATGAGTAAGATTTTAACACCAAAGTTTAAAGCAAATAACATAGCAAGTGTATTATTAAAATACAACTATAAAGTAAAAACCGGGGATATTTTAGCCGGTACTGTGGTAGGAATTGAAAGAACACAAACACTTATAAACCTGGGATTGAAGCAAGTTGCTTTTTTACCTAATGAAGAAATTTTTATTAATCCTCTTATAAATCCGAACCAAATTTTAACAACAAATGAAATTGGTGAATTTGTCATATTAAAATATGATCTAAATACGAATAAAACAATAGTGTCCCTTAGTCAATTACATTATCTGAGATTATGGGAGAGATTTAAGCAAATAGATTTTAAAAATATGATCCTCTTTACTACTCTGGAAAAATCTATTTGGAGGGGTAAAGTTGTAATATTTGATGGATTAAAAGTTTTTATTCCAAATTCTCATCTTCCAAAATATTATAGAAAACGAAATACTGTTGATAAAATTTTCCCTATGAAAATTTTGGAAGTTAAAGATAAAAGATATCAAATTATAGGTAGTTCCCGTCTAGCTATATTGAAAAAACAAAGCCAATGTTTACAGGTAGGACTAACAGAAGTTGGTTGCGTTTTAGGTATAAAACCTTTTGGGATTTTTTTAAATATTTATGGAATCAAGTGTTTGTTACATATTTCTGAAATTTCAAATAAAAAAATAGAAAATATTCAAACCTTATATAAAAAGGGAGATCGAATTAGAGTTAAAGTTATATACGTTAATAGTAGCCAAGGAAAAATTGCAGTTTCTGCTCGACAAGTAATTGTTTAGCCCCCTCCAACAATTGTTATTAGTTCTACTTTATCAAAATTTTTTAAACGAACTGTCCGCCACAATTTTGGATGGGCTATTTTTCCATTATATTCAATTACAACTAAATTTTCTTTGTAATTAAAAAATTTGATTAAATCTCCCAAAGTAAATATTTTATAAGTTTGAAGATTATATAATTCCCCATTAAAAAAGAATTTTATTGTAAATTGTTTGACTTTCATTTTTTGTTATTTATTTAAAAGATTTTATATGATATACTCTATGTAAGAGAGTAGGCGAGCGTAGCCAAGTGGTTAAGGCACCGGGTTGTGATTCCGGCATTCGAGGGTTCAAGTCCCTTCGTTCGCCTTTAAAGAAAAAGCTAAATTATGAGTAGAGAGTTCATATTTTAACTTTTTTATTTATATTATTTTTCTAATACTGTTGAGACTTTTTGAAGACCAATCATTTGTTCATTACTTTTTCCTGGAGCAACCATAGGATAACAATTTTCGTTCTCAGTCACGCAAAATTCAACCAGTGTTGGTTCCTTTAAACTTAGAATATCAGGTACTAGATTCAGTAATTGGTCTCGAGTTTCTATTCGATAGCTTTTAATTCTATATGCTTCAGCTAATTTTAACAAATCAGGAGCACCGTTTTCCATATTAGAATGTGAATACCGTTCTTCATAAAAAGATTGTTGCCATTGTCTTACCATCCCTTGCCAATGATTATTCACAACAAAAATTTTAATAGGTAATTGATACTGTGAGATTGTACCTAATTCCTGAAGATTCATTTGAAAACTAGAGTCCCCACTAATACAAACAACCTGTTCATGGGGGAAAGCTACTTGTGCCCCAATAGCTGCTGGTACACCATAACCCATTGTTCCAAGACCGGCGCTAGAAAGCCATTTTCGAGGACCACCTTTTATAAATTGAGCTGACCACATTTGATGTTGACCCACATCAGTAGTAAAAAAGGCATTCGGAGCATTAATCCCTACTTGATTAATAACTTCTTGTGGGGACAAATTTTGGTTCGCTGTTGGCACATTTAAAGGATAAAGCTCTTTCCATTTATTAATTTGATTCATCCAGCCTTGGGTTTGGGCTTGTTGTTTTTTTGAATCTACATTTGAATTTGCTAATATTTGTCGCAAAATTTGTTTAACATCCCCAACAATTGCTAGTTGTGGTATTTTATTTTTTCCTACTTCAGCAGGGTCAATATCAATATGAATAATCATCGCATTGCAAGCAAAATCCTCTAGTTTTCCTGTTACTCGATCATCAAATCGCGCGCCAATAGCAATTAACAAATCACAGTTACTTACAGCAAAATTAGCATAAGCGGTCCCGTGCATACCTAACATACCTAAGGCAAGAGGGTGGTGTTCATCAAAAGCCCCTTTACCCATTAAGGTTGTTGTTACCGGCAAATGATAGGTATTCGCTAATTGACTTAATTCATCACTAGCATTTGAAGTTAATACACCCCCTCCAACATAAACTAAAGGTTGAATGGACCGTTTAATGATTTCTTCTGCTTGCTTAATTTGAGTACTGCTTGTTTTATATTCAAATCGATAACCTAAAACTTTCAAAATATGTTTTTGTTGTATTGGAATATAATCATTAATTTTTTCTAAGCCTACATCTTTTGGTACGTCAATAACAACAGGGCCAGGACGACCATTTTGGGCAATATAAAAAGCTTCACTAACAATTTCAGACATTCTTGAAGCTTCACGTACAACATAAGAATGTTTAACAACAGGAAGAGTAATACCATAAGTATCAATCTCTTGAAAAGCATCTGTTCCTATAAAAGGACGGCCAACTTGACCTGTTATGACAACAAGAGGTATTGAGTCCATTTGTGCCGTAGCAATTCCTGTTACTAAATTCGTTGCTCCGGGTCCTGAGGTTGCAAAACAAACCCCAACTTTTCCGCTACTTCGCGCGTAACCATCTGCAGCATGCGCAGCACCCTGTTCATGCCTTACTAAATAATGTTTAATTAAATTATGTTGTTCCCAAGAGTAAAGTTCATCATATATGGGTAAAATGGCTCCACCAGGATAACCAAAAAGTGAAGTTGTACCATTCCGGACTAAACTATCGATTAAAGCAAAAGCACCCGTGCACTGCTTACTTTTAAATTCTTTCATAAATTTTTTAACTTTTAAAATTTTCAATAATCAGGATTAATCATTTCATTTAGTATCCAAAAAAGAGCAAGAAAACCACTTAAAAAAATGAGAATTAAAATTTTTTTATTCGGTATTTCTTTTGACAATCTTATGGTCGGTGCAATTAAAACTAAAAATAAACCTATCATTGAAGAAATAAAAAAGCGAGGATATCGTAACAAGTTATCCCAAAAGTTCATTTATTTATCCTTTTATTTTTTAATTGGAATGACATATTTTTAATAATTGTTACCTAAGATTAGATTTTTATAGAATAAAGTGTTGATTTTCTATAGATAATAAACCAATTCTATAGATATTTTAGCCACGATATTTTTTATTGAACTTTAGTAAAAAATATCGTGACTAAAACAGTAAACTCAGTCAAATATAAAAATTTTAGCTATTATAGGTAATATAATTAAAATATACTGAAAGATAATCAAAGGAATACCTTATACCATCAGCACGTTTAACTAAAAATTTTCCCAAGCGATAAAAAAAATGCAACAGTACTTCTAGCTAAAGCTAGTGGAGGTGCAAGGGCTGTTGAGCATGAACTAATTATCAAGTAAGAACTACCACATACTTCCATAGAACCACCACCAATACGGAAGAATTTAGCCCCTGGGTTTAGTTAGCTCCTTCAATAATAGCATAACTCCCCTTCAACACACTTAAACCTCTTACAACTGTTTGGCCAGCTATTGTAACATTCCTTTTAAAATAATCACGATTTTGAACCAGTTCAAGAGCACGTTCAACATTATCGTCACTAAAAATTAAACTACGAACCCAACTACTTACTTTACCCATGCGATCTCCGTTAAATTTTTTTAAGTATTAATAAAATAAAAAAATATCAAAGATTTGTTACGCTTGATATATAGTCATATAATCCATGAAAAGACAATTAAAAAGTCTTATTTCGAATCCTTGTTTGTCTGCTTCTACCGTGTTGCATTAAAAATTCAATGTTTCTTTTAACAAAGAATTTTGACCATAATACAGTTAAAGTGAAACATATTTCCTTTCAGACTAATATAAATATACATCTAAAAAGATTAAATATGTGACATTGTTTTGGCATTTCTAGTTCGTAAATAAAGTTTGTGCTTATACGACATATAGCTTGAAGGAGTTTTAAAACAGACCTAATGTTAATGCTTTACTAATAGGCATACAAGCGCCAATACCTAACCAAATCGCTACAAATGTACCAAAAATGAATACAGCAGACGCAATAGGTCGACGGAACGGGTTTTGGAATTTATTAACGTTTTCAATAAAAGGAACCGTGATTAAACCTAATGGAACAGAAGCCATTGCTAATACACCTAATAGTTTATTAGGCAGTACACGTAATAAGTTAAAAGTAGGGAAG
>Ga0209174_10000384_pt1 | contig 34433 bp, 23 predicted proteins | sample JI91814BDNA_FD_187505 | JGI IMG/M metagenome (GOLD analysis project Ga0209174, IMG submission 187505) | Wastewater effluent complex algal communities from Wisconsin, to seasonally profile nutrient transformation and Carbon sequestration -... | ecosystem: Engineered > WWTP > Effluent > Algae...
AATTTAATTGTAATTGGAGCAGGAGCCGCAGGACTTGTTACTTCTTATATTGCGGCTACCGTTAAAGCTAAGGTCGCGTTAGTCGAAAGACATAAGATGGGTGGAGACTGTTTAAATTATGGATGTGTTCCATCTAAAGCATTAATTGCAGTTGCTAAAAAAATTCACACCGAAAAGAAAATTGCAGAGTATGGAATCAAGTCCGCAAAGATTGAATTCGATTTTGCTACTGTAATGAAAAGAGTTGCAGGTGTAGTTAAGAAAATTGAACCCAATGACTCCGTGGAGCGATATACGAAACTAGGTGTTGAATGTTTCTCGGGAGATGCAAAAATAATTAGCCCCTACATCCTTTCTATTAACGGGAAAGAATATAGCACCAAATCAATCGTAATCGCTTCGGGTGCAGAGCCTTATATTCCAAGTATTCCAGGACTTAATGATATAAAATATCTCACTTCCGAGACACTCTGGGATTTAAAAAAATTACCAAAAAAACTTCTTATTCTGGGAGGAGGACCGATTGGCTGTGAATTGGCACAGGCATTCTCTAGACTTGGTTCAGAAGTAACGTTAGTTGAAATGGGAGAGCAAATCATGCCAAAAGAAGACATGGATGTTTCTTCTTTTATGAAAGAAACTCTTGAAAAAGAAGGACTAAAAATATTAACATCCCACAAAGCCATTGAATTTAAAAAAGGAAAGACAAATTCTGTAATTTGTGAGGCTAATGGCAACAAAGTAGAAATTAAATTTGATGAAGTAATTCTTGCAATCGGGAGAAAAGCTAGAACAAAAGGTTTTGGAATCGAAGAATTGGGAATTCGTTTAAATCCAAATGGAACCATAGAAACAGATGAATTTTTAAGAACGAATTTTCTAAATATTTTTGTCTGTGGAGATGCCGCCGGTCCTTATCAATTTACACATACAGCTTCTCATCAAGCATGGTATGCCTCTGTAAATGCTTTATTTGGAGTGTTCAAAAAGTTTAAAGCGGATTATAGCGTTATACCCTGGACAACATTTACTGATCCAGAAGTTGCTCATGTCGGGTTAAGTGAAACAGAAGCAAAAGAAAAGAATCTAGACTTTGAAATTAGTCAATATAGCATTGAGGAATTGGATAGAGCCATCGCGGATGGAGAAGCTAAAGGATTTATAAAAGTTCTTACCCCAAAAGGTTCAGATAAAATTTTAGGCGTAACTATAGTATCTTCTCATGCGGGCGACCTACTTGCCGAATATGTTCTTGCCATGAAACATGGTCTTGGATTAAATAAAATTCTAGGGACAATTCATACCTATCCAACTATGTCCGAAGCAAATAAGTTTGTTGCGGGTAATTGGAAGAAGGCGCACAAGCCTGAAAAATTACTGTCCTACGTTGAAAAATTTCACTCATGGAGAAGAAGATGAAACGAATTATTTTAGCTCTTTTTTTACTTGCTCTACCTGCCTTTGCATTTGATCATTCTCATCAAGTTTACGATACCATTCTAAAAAAATATGTTCTCAATGGCAAAGTAGATTACAAATCTTTAAAAAATGAAAATAATTTGAAACAATACCTGGACTCCATTTCTGCTGTTTCTATATCAGAATACAATAGTTATTCAAAGGAACAAAAATTAGCCTTTTTAATAAATGCTTACAATGCTTTTACAATTCAACTTATTTTAGATAACTATCCTATAAAGAGCATACGCAATATCGGCATATTACCATTAGCTCCCTGGAGAAAAGAATTTTTTAAACTTCTGGGAGAGGAAAGAAGTCTTGGCTGGATAGAGCATGAAAAACTCCGCAAAGATTTTGAGGAACCAAGAATTCACTTTGCTATAGTGTGCGCATCAATTGGCTGTCCCCCTTTAATTAGCGAGGCTTATACTCCAGAAAAATTAGAATCGCAATTTCAAACTATAAAGAATAATTTTTTAAATGACACAAGCAAAAATCGCTACGATGTTGAATCAAATACTCTTTACTTATCTTCTATATTTGATTGGTTTAAGGAAGACTTCACTAAAAAAAGTAGCCTAGTAGATTTCATTCAGCCTTCCCTTAAAGAAAAAATTGGAATCAATCCCAAAATTAAATATACTTACTACGATTGGAATTTAAACGAAAAAAAATAAAAAATGCTTTTCACTTCTTGTTCTTAAAATATAAATTAACTATTCTATGATAAATCTAGAATCAGTCAATAAGCTTAAGATAAACAATATTGTCGGAAAGCCAGTCATTCTATGCATCGATGATGAATTAATTATTTTATCATCGCTTACTCAGCAGTTAAAACGAAGATTTCAGAATAATTTTAACATCGAGGCTGTGGATAACGCTGAATTAGCCCTAAAGATTGTTAAAAAGTGCAACGAGGATAATACAGATTTACCCGTCGTTATATGCGATAGAATGATGCCTACTATAAGTGGTGATGATTTATTAATTCAAATTCACAAAACCAATCCAGAGACAAGAAAAATACTTTTAACAGGACAGGCTTCCACTTTTAATATTAGCAATGCAATAAATAATGCAAACTTATATCGATACATTTCTAAGCCATGGAAAAATGAAGAGCTTTTATCTTCTGTTGATGAGGCACTTGGTTCGTATTACAATGATAGATTTTTAGAAGAAAAAGCGCTCGAACTCGAAAAAAATCTTCTCCTCGAAGAGATTAAATATAAAAACCTCGTTGAGCATATGTCAGGTGCCTTGTATGTTATGACCGCAGGTCCGCTAAAAGAATTTTTATTTCAAAGTCCACAAATTTCAAAAATTACACATTACAATAAGGATGAATTTAGTTTTGATTTGTGGCTAAGTCGCATTTACCCGGAAGACAGACAATTAGTATTGAATAAATTCGATTCTTTGACTTTTGAGAATAAAAGTATTCTTATCGAGTATCGCTTTTTTAGAAAAGATGATCAATTGATTTGGATAGAAGAAGATATTACCCTGATTTTTAAAGATTACCAACCATTTTTATTCCAGGCAATCCGAAACGATATCACTAATCGAAAAATTGCCGAGGATAAGTTAAAATTATACGCTGAGGAAATTGAAAAAGTGAACCAAAAACTTTTACAGGCATTTGACCAGGCTGAGCAAGCAAACAAATCAAAATCCCAATTTCTGGCAAACATTACACATGAGTTCAATACACCTTTAAATTCTATTCTTGGATATTGCCAATTGCTTCAAATTGAACAGATTGGAACATTAAATGAAAAACAAACTAAATTTGTTTCCTATATACACGAAAGCGGCAATCACTTATTAGCCCTGGTAAATACTATTTTAGATTTTTCTAAAATAGAAGCCGGGCGAGTATTAATTGAAAAAAAAATTTTCGAATTAAGCTCTCTAATCAAAGAAGTTATTCATTCTCAAGAAGCCATGGCAAATGAAAAAAATATAACAATTGAACTAGATATGAATTTGCCTGAAGGCTATACACTATTTGCCGATCGAACTAGGATCAAACAAGTTCTAATTAATTTAAGTAGCAATGCAATAAAATTCACTCCAAATGATAAAAAAATTGGATTCAGAGTATTTCAAGAAGGAGAAAATACAATTATTAAATGCTGGGACTTAGGAATTGGAATTCCAAAGTTCGAAATGAATCGAGTATTCGAACCTTTCGAACAAATTCGAAATGATTTTACTGCAAAAACAAAAGGATCCGGTCTTGGCTTATCTATTGTCAAAAGTATTTTAGATTTACACGGGTATTCAATTGAACTTGAAAGTGAAGAATTTAGAGGTAGCACTTTTACAATTACGATTCCACCTAAACAATCTTCCTCTTTAAAATCTTAGTCTTAAAACAAACTTTCGCTTTTATTTTCTACCTTAGCAATATAATCCAGGTATTCGCTCATTTTAAATTTTTTCTTTGTAGAGTCTGAAGACATATACCGTAAATTTCCAAATACATTTCGTTCGGGAAACCAGGGACGATCAAATAAACCAAAACACCAGAGAATCCCTGTATATGAATTTGGATTTCTTCCATCATACGCATACTTATTATTAAACTCTTCTAAAATTTGAAATGCCTCTTGGTATGTTTTAGTCCACTCCATCACTTTTTTTCCCCAGAGCATTCGCATATAATTATGCATACGTCCTGTTAAGACGAGTTCTTTTTGGGCTGCATTCCAGAGAGGATCATGCGTTTTAGAAGCCTCAAGTTGCTTTTTAGTATAGAGATACTCTCTCTTATCCGCTGCATGTTTATTTAAATTTTTTTGTATCCATTCAGGAAGCACTGAAAGATCTTTATGAAATTCCTTCTTTGGCCAAAAAAGTAAATATCCTATATCACGCCAGGTCAATAGCTCATCAAAATAGGAATTTAAACTAAGATTCTTTCCAAAAAATAAATCCTTATCACCTTTTGCATCTATGTTTAATAAATCAGGAGCCCATTTTTCAGTAGTAGTTGAATCCAAACAGCGGGTAATAATAGTTTCCACGCTGATATGACCAAAATGTAAATAAGGAGACATTGCACTAGCAGGAGTCAAAAGAGGAGAATGAGGATTCGATCGATTATCCCCATAAAGATTTAAATTATTCTTAATAAAATAGTTTAGCTTTTTTTGTGACTCCTTAGAACCACCGATCATATCATTTACTGGAAGTATTTCATCATCGAATGAAATTTTTGAAAGTGTAGTTTCTATTTCCTTTTTATCTGCTTTAAATTCTTTAAAGGGTGGCTTTGCATTTTTCTCGACAGAGAATAAATCTTTTTTTGTAATTTTCTCTTTTGCTCTATGAATATAGCTTTCAGCAAATAATTTATGAATTCTAGGACGCAAAACTCTAGCCGCGGAGGCATGCTCGCCATAGAGGGTAATTGGTATTATGCTATTTGAGTCGACAGCAAATAGGCTACATTCTATTTTTGACGAAAGTCTTTTAATTTGTTCCGGAATAATGAAAGAAGGAAAATCATCAGTAACCACAGCAAATGCTTTTTCTGAAATTTTTCGTAAAATACCTTTTGCAGGATTATCCGGAGTTTCCACAAAAGCCCAATAATTGATTCCGAGTTTTTCAGCTGTTTCTTTATTGTCGCACATTCCTTCTAAAATAAATTTATGAATTCGTTTTGAATTCCATCGGTAATCGCTTCTTAGCCCCTCATAGACAACAAGTTCTTTTTTAAATTTATTCGAGAGATAAATAGCATAATCTAAAGCATGATTGGATTCAAACCTTCGATAGGCTTGCATCCAATATAAAATATATTCGCCCTTTTCATGAAATGGCTTTTGGTTTACTTCCCTGACACGAACCTGGTTGTAGTTTGAAAAATTCATTTGGTTAATATTATTATTCCTTTAAAGTGCGATATCTATTTGTAGATTGATTTTAAAAATGTAATTTACAAATGAAATCTTGACTGCCTAAGTAGATGAAATTGATTCCTACGTAGGATACAATAAAAATTTTAAAAGAAACGATTGCTTTTACTTTTTATCCTTCAACCTAAAGAAGAATCACTGGGATTTAGGTGCAAAGATTCTTTTTAGAACTATCATGAATATCCAAAACCATAAGAAACTCAAAGATATATTTCATTTTTAAACCTCTCTGCAACTTATCGCCTCAACTCAATGTTTCTCCTTAAGGTCGAAACATAATGTGACATTTCTTTCTTTTTATTCAATATACTATACCCCATACCCTATATTACTTGACAGGGATTTGAATACTTAAAAAATAAGCAAAGGAGTTCCATATGAAAATCTTATCCTATTTAGATAAAGTATCTTATCAAAGTTTATTCTTTACTCTCGCCCTATTAGGTCTCGCACCCTTTGTGCCAATGCCCCATTCTATCGAGAAAATTATTCTTCTCTCAAAAGGAGAACTTGTAAAACCAATAGATATATTCGATTTAATTTTTCATTTAAGTCCGATAATTTTAATCACGTTAAAGTTTTATTACACAACTAAAAAGGAAAATTCAATCTAAATGGAATCCTGGATTTTGGAAAATGGAATTCAAACTTTGGTTTTAATTTTTCCTTTTGGGATCGAATTCTAGGAACTCTAAAAAATAATTAAAGAATTCTTGCTGGCAATAATTTCATTAACTCGGTCAGCAAGTCTCTTTTACTAAGTGGTTTACGTATAAAACCATCGCAGTATTTTTTTATTTCCTGTTCTGCATTTTTCATAACATATGCAGTTAACGCGATGATTGGAATATGAGCTAATTCAGCATCTTCTCGAATCATTCGGCTAGCATCTAAACCATCAATGATTGGCATTCTTATATCCATCAAGATGATATCCGGCTTGTTATTTTTTACTATTTCAAATGCTTTTTTGCCGTCGGATGCTTCAAAAAATTCAATATCATATTCACGTAAAAAATCTTTGATTAGCTTACGGTTGTAATCCACGTCGTCAGCTATGAGTAAAGAGAATTTTGGTAAACCTAACGTTGTGCCATCAGACTCTTCTTTTAGATTTTCACTGATGATATTAATATCAGGCAAATGAAGTGTAAACGTTGTCCCTACTCCAAGTTTACTTTTTAGATCAATGGTTCCTTTCATCATCTCAGCTAATTTGCAAGATATGGTAAGACCAAGCCCTGTTCCACCAAACTTATTTATATTTTGATCAAGCTGTTGATAAAATGCTTCAAAAATTTTCTCTTGCTCTGCATCTGTAATTCCAATTCCTGTATCTTCCACTGATACTAATAAATCTATTCGATTGGGATTATTGCGATTAAACACTGAGTTTACTTTTACTGTCACAGAGCCGGTCTCTGTAAATTTAATTGCATTGCCAATAAGGTTAGATAAAATTTGTCTGAATCTTAATTCATCTAAGAGAACAATTTTTGGGAAATTTCCTGAAATAATAAAAATTAAATCTATATTCTTTTCCGTTGTTTTAAGTGTAAATATTTCTTTTAATTCATTCATTACACTGTGAATCATTACAGGAGAATTTTTAATCTCCATTTTACCGGCTTCTATTTTAGATAAATCTAATATATCATTTATTAAGTTTAATAGGTTTTTGCCGCTACTCATGATTCCATCTAAGTATCTCCTGGCTTTACCCTCTTTAATTTCATTTTTTAAAAGCTCCGAAAATCCAAGAATTGCATTCATCGGAGTTCTGATTTCGTGAGTCATATCAGCTAAAAATTCACTCTTAGCAAGAGTTGCAATCTCTGCATGCTCTTTTGCTTTGATTAATTCATTTTCAAATTCTTTACTCTGAGTAATATCAGTAATAACCCCAACAATGTATTTATCACCGGTTTGATCTAAATAGAGTCGCTTTCTTGTTAAAATAGTTTTTACTTTTTTTCTCGCATCTGTAAACATTTCTTCGTTTACAACTTCTTCTCCATTGAGTAATACACGATTGTCGTTAAACCAAAAACTATCAGCTTCTTCCCTTGAAAAAAAATCATAATCAGATTTTCCAATTAAATCTTCACGCCTGTAACCTACAAAACTACAAAACGCATCGTTTAATAAAATCCAATTGTGAAGAGAATCCTTCACAAAAACTGGAGTCGGAATAGAATTAATAATACTATCTAAAAAATTCCTGACACCGACCAACTTTTGTTCATAGTATTTTTTCTCACTGATGTCTTTACTGTTTGATGAATAACCGATCGGTTGTCCTTTATCATTTGTGACAAGAGAAACAGTCAGAAGTGCTTGAATCAAGCTACCATCTTTCTTTTTCTGAATTAATTCGCCAGTCCATCCACCCTTGTTAACAATTGAATCTATTATCTCAGCGGTTTCTATACTGTTGCCGCTATTAAAAATATCGACATTGCATCCAATTAATTCGGGATCTTCGTATCCATACATTTCATACGCGGAATAGTTCGCATAACGCACAATTCCATCCATGTCAGCAAAAACAACTGCATCCCAATTGTTTTTTAAAATATGCTGGTAAATTTTTAATTCTTCTTCTTTTAGTTTACGCTCTGTAATATCTTGCGTTAATCCAATAAATCGGACGGGCAAATCATCCTTATACTCAACTATTCCTTCACTAACAACAAATTTAATTTTGCCACTCGGCATTATAAGTCTATACTCAGAATTAAAAAATTTTCTGCGTTCTATCGATTGAACCAATTCGAAACGAACAGAGCTTACGTCCTCAGAATGAACAAAGCTGAGATAAGCTTCCGCCGTATGTTCAAAATCTTCTAGATTTCGTTCTAAAATTTGTCGAATCTCTGGAGACCATTCTACTTTCTCTGTTGCTATATCCATATTGAAAGTAGCAATCTTACCAATTTTCTGAGCATAAGAAAGGAGGTATTCTTTTTGCGCATAACTTCCCTTACTCTCTTCTTCGCAATCTATGAGGATTTTTTTGATAGCCTCAAAAGATTCGGGATTTCCGGTAAGCTCTGCTATTTTTTGGAATACCTCTTCTTTCATATGTTTTTATTTTATTTCTAAAATTTCTTTGGGAATTGAGACTAATCTTTTTTTGTAGGATTTTTTGTATGACTTTTTAAATTTTGTATGGCATGCCTTACAAGAGGAAAGATACTTTTCGGAGCTAAGAGCTTCCCGGGTAATTTTTTCCCATTCTTCTTTGTCTTCTGCAAGTGCAAGAGACGGAATGACCTCGAGCATTTTTTTCATTGGCTCTTTATTTCCCTTTTTAAACTTTTTTTCTGCTAATTCTACATAGTCTTCCATAAAATCATGCAGAGTCATTTCTTTACTTTCCCCTTCCTGGGAAAATATCCAACCTGCCGACAAGCAGGCAACAGCTAAACTAATTGTTAAATAAAATCTTCTCATAAGTCTAGTTTATGACAGTATTTATTTTTTTAAACGTTTTTTTATTGCTATATTAAAATAGGGAAAAACTAATAAATCTATGGCAGCAACTAAATCGATTCGAAAGGGAAACAAGAAAGCCTTGAATAAAAAAGAAATTGCTCTTGCTATAGCTGGCGGCGGATGCAAAGCTCTGTATGGTTTGGGTGTCGGTTATAAACTTAGAAAATGGGGATTAAAGATTAAAGAAATATCTGGAGTCAGTGCTGGATCAGCAATTGGACTCATGATTCTTTCAGGCAGGGAAGAAGAAGGAATTGAATACTTTGAACAACTTTTAAAAAGAAACAAAAGCAATTTTCGCCCCCATCATCTACTCATGGGCAAACGCCCGTTTCCCCACGAAAATATGTATCGCAGAACACTTCGTTATGCGATTGATTTTGAAAAAGTAGGAAAGAGTAGAGTAAAAATTTTTATCTTAGCTGTTAAAGCATTTCCAAGAAAAGGAAAATTACACAACTATTGGAAGAAACTTCTACTCATCCCAAAAACGATGAGAGCAGTATTACTTGATGACAAAGACAAAGAAAAAGGACTACCCGCTCATAGAGTAAATCAAATTGTAAATGATTGGAATTTAAAAGAAGTAATTTTCACAAATAAAGACTTTCAATATCCAGCAATCACAGAGCAGATAATCATGAATTCCTCATCGATACCTCCTGTCCTAAGTTTTCAAAGAATCAATGAAGAATACTATTTGGATGGGGGGCTAACAAACAATTTGCTCTTAGAGCCTTTTTCAAATACATTAAAAAAAATTGGAATCTACTACGAAGATACAACACTCTATGGAAAATCGCAGGAGACTTTAAAAAATACTTATTTTATTAAGCCAGAAGGTAAACTTCCCATTCATACTTTTGATTATACAAATGCAATTGGAGCAAGAGAAGCTTATGAACTTGGTAAAAAAGATGCAGAGGAGCAAAAGGAAAAAATTTTTTCCTTTTTATATTCAGACTATGAGTAATATAATTTGCATCGGAGCACATCCGGATGATGTCGAACTTTCAATGGGCGGTAGCGTTTTACGACTATTAGACGCCGGACATGAAGTTACAATTTTAGATATTTCGGATGGCGAGCCAACTCCCCATGGATCAATTGAAATTAGAAAAATAGAGCGGACAAAAGCGGCAGAAATTTTGGGGGTAAATCGTATTACCCTCGATTTAAGAAATCGATATATAGAAGAAACTGTCGAGAACAGGGTAAAGTTGGCTGAAGTTTTTAGACAGGTTAGGCCAAATTACATTTTTACTCATTATGAATACGATGTTCATCCAGATCATATTGCTGTGAGTAAACTTACCGATTCAGCGAGATTTTATTCTAAACTCACAAAGTCAGAAATTAGAGGGGAACCTTTTTTCCCGAACAGAGTGATTTATTACTTTCCCAATCATATCAAGCTTAATCTTGAGCCATCATTTTGCGTTGACATTAGCCCTTACATCGAAAAGAAAAAACAAATTCTAGAATGTTATGAATCCCAATTTATAAAAAAGGGGCAAGGCATGTTTATCCGCGAATCAATTGATGCGAATCGATACTTTGGATTAAGAATTCAAACAGAATTTGCCGAGCCTTTTTTTATGAGAGACACGATTGGAATTCTAGAAATTGGAAAGCTTTTCCTAAATCAGTAAGTATAAAAAATCCTTTTAATAATTTTAAATCTGTTCTATTCATTGATTAAGCTACTTCCCTGGATAATACTAATTCTGGTTTTTCCAAACGATCGTGAATTAAATCAAACTCTTTTGCATACTGTGAGAATTCTGTTCCCATCCATTTATCCCACCATGTAAAGTATAATCCATAGTTGCCGTTAAATTTTGAATGATGTAGATTATGATGAACCCCGGTGGTTTTGAATTTAAGAAATGGAATACGGATCCAATTTTTTGGATAAATTTCATAACCCATATGACCAATTACATTGAACACAGTCATAAATATTTGAAAAGCTAGCAAACTATAAAAATGAGTTGGAAATAAAAATACAAATACCGGTATAATTCCGTATTCCACAAGAGCCTCTAAGGGATGAAAGGAAAATGCGGTATAAGGAGTAGTATCCACTGATTCATGATGAACTTTGTGAACGAATTGATAAACCGGTTTCCAATGCATAAATCGATGTGCCCAATAAAAATAGGTGTCATGAATGATTAACATTAAAAGAATTGAAGCAAAAAAATAAACATATCCATAATCCGAAATATTTTCGTAAATTTGTGTATATCCTTTTTTCTGAATATAATAAACTAATAAATCAATCACTGCAAATAAAAACAAAGAAAAAATAGAATTTTTTATTTCGACATTTATTTGCTCCCTATCCGCCCTTTGTTTTTGTTGAATTCTCCTTTTTGAAAATAAATCTTTTTTCCATTTCCAAATTAAAAAAAACGCAATACTTCCAATTCCAAAATAAAGAAAAAGACTAATCGAAAAACCCGAAATCCAATAATTAAAATAATCTAAAGCTAATTCCATATAACCTCTTAAAAAGTTTCAATACTCTTTTGACAGGATATGTCCAGACGCCTGTTATTCATATTTGTTGATCTAGATCAAAAAATCAGGAACGAATTCTACTTAATGTTTCCTTTGTAATTCCTAAAAAGGAGGCAATGTGACCTAGCTTAACTCTAGAAAATAAATCAGGGTGTTTTTCTATAAAATATTGGTATCGACTTTTAGCAGACTGAAATTGAAAGGAGTTAACTCTCTCCTCTAAATCTATAAGATACTTTTCTGTTATCACTCTTCCAAGTAAATTCAATTCCATATGAGATGAATAGAGTTCATTTAAATCTGAATAGGAAACATAATCTAATTCACAATCCTCCAAAGCTTCTATAGATTCCTGGGTTGGTTTTCTGGATATAAAAGAATAAATAGAAGTAACAAAGTCTCCCTCCTGTGAAAACCAGGTTGTAATGTCTTTTCTTTTTTGAATTATATATCCTCTGAGTAATCCTTTTCGCACAAAATATAGATTATCCTCAGTAAATCCATGCTTTAATAAAATTCCCTTTCGTTTGATAGATTTAAATTGAATTTTATCTTTAATTGCTTTTTGTGTTTCCATAGAAACTAACGTTATAGAATTGATTGCACTTAACAAATCTTTCAAACCAGGCTCCCGGGATTTAATCAATCTTTTGTAATTATTTTTTTTAGTAATTCTCTGTCTTTTTATTTTTTAGAATATATGACAAATATCATGTTTCTTTTTTATAATTACTTCTTTCCAACCTTATTCTTTCCATATTAACTTTAATAATATATAAATAGATAAAGAAACAAGAGGGTTTTTACCATGTTAGAAGGTTTAAAAATTTCATCCAAATTAAGATTAGGGTATGGGCTAGTAGTTTTATTTTTAGTAATTCTAAGCACTATCGTATTTTATTTGATGAGCCATTTAGGAGGAAGCATAGATAAGATTACTACGCTTCATTCACCGAAATTGGTTCGCAGTAACAATATAATCGATCGCGTCAATGAAAATACGATTTTCCAATTGAACGCTGGATTAAAAGAATCAAAGGAAGAAGTTTTACTGTCAAAAGATAAGATATTGCACAACCGTGCAGGCAATGCTCAGGATTTACAATTCTTAAGAGAAAATGGAACAACAGAAAAAGAAAAGTTCGCCATACAAGAATTAGCCGATGCAAGGACAAAGTTTATTCCCATTCAAGATAAATATTTATCCCAATTGGAAGCGGGAGATTTTCAGGGCGCAAAAGAGACATTAGCCCAATCCTGGACTGCCCAGCAGCAATACATTAAAGCAGTAAAGGATCTAATCGTATACCAAACAGATATATCGAATGGAGCAAATCAAGATGCTTACAATGATTCACAAAAAGCAATTTGGTATGTATTAGCAATTTCTATCACAGCAATTCTCTTTTCCATTTTCTTTGGTTATATGACTTCCAATTCAATTACCAAACCACTTGCTTCTCTTTTACAAGCAATTCGCAAAGTAGAAAAAGAAGGCGATTTCTCAGTAAAAGTGGATGTTAATTCTAAAGACGAAGTGGGAGAATTGGCAAACTCACTCAGTAGTATGCTAGCTCTTCTTGAAGAAATGAAAAAGGAAGCAATTCGTTTAACCGAGGCTGCCGTTCAAGGTAAACTATCGACTAGAGCGGATATTACACATTATCCGGGAGACTTTCGTAAAATTGTAGAAGGAGTTAATAAGACATTAGACGCTGTAATTGGACCTTTAAATGTTGCAGCAGATTATGTAGATAAGATTTCCCGCGGAGCAATGCCAACAAAAATAACTGACACATACAATGGAGATTTTAATGCAATTAAGAATAATCTCAACCGTTGTATTGATAATGTAAATGCAATGATTATTGATGCCAACCTATTATCCATTGCAGCAGTGGAAGGAAAACTTGCTACCAGGGCAGATGCGAATAAGCATGAAGGAGATTTTAGAAAAATTGTTGATGGGGTTAATAAGACATTAGACGCAGTTATCGGACCTCTCAATATCGCAGCTGACTACGTTGATAAAATTTCAAAAGGACATATCCCTCCTCGAATCACAGACAACTACAATGGTGATTTTAATACCATTAAAAATAATTTAAACTTGCTCATCGATTCAGAAAATCTACTCACAAATATAGCTTCTTCATTATCGATAGGAAATACCGATGTCAAAATCGAAATGCGCTCGCCCAATGATTTACTATTTAAAAACATCCAGAGCATGATCGCTAATACGCAGCATGACGCAGGTGTAGTGCAAAGTCTTGCAGAAGGAAACCTTGATGTTGAAATAAAGGTAATGTCAGAAAAAGACATTATGGCTAAGAGCAATGTGGCTATTAGAAATGCATTAAAAGAACTTGTTTCCGATGCAAATATGCTCTCCCGTGCGGCTATTGACGGTAAGCTTTCTAGTCGTGCAGATGCATCCAAACACAAGGGAGAATTTAGAAAAGTTGTAGAAGGGGTTAACCAGACATTAGACGCTGTAATCGGTCCTGTGCAAGAAGCTTCAAGTGTTTTATTAGAACTGTCAAAGGGAAATTTAGGTGCGAGAGTAACCGGTGACTATAAAGGAGATCATGCAACTATTAAGAATGCTTTAAATTCTAGCCTACAAACTCTAAGCGAATACGTTGGAGAAATTTCTAGAGTTCTTTCTTCTATGTCTTCAGGTGATTTAACAGTAGAAATTAAAAAAGAGTTTAACGGTGATTTTGCGGAAATCAAAGAAGCACTGGCACTCATTGTAGATTCTTTCAATGATTTAATAGGAGAAATCATCAATGCTTCGGATCAAATCTTTGTTAGCTCAAGACAAGTCGCAGACTCAAGTCAATCGCTTTCACAGGGCTCTAACGAACAGGCAAGTAGCGTAGAAGAGATTACTTCGACGTTAGCCGTAATAGAACTCAAAGCTAAGGATAACGCGAATAATGCGAAGAATGCAAGCGAGCGCGCAATGAATGTAAAAGAGCAAGCAGTTTCAAGCAATAACGAAATGAAAGGTATGCTCAAAGCAATGGAAGAAATCAGTGAGACATCCGAAAACATTGCTAAGATCATTAAAGAAATTGATGCTATCGCATTTCAGACAAACATACTCGCGTTAAACGCTGCGGTTGAAGCAGCCCGCGCAGGACAACATGGTAAAGGATTTAACGTCGTAGCAGAAGAAGTTCGTAACCTCGCTTCTCGCAGTGCCAATGCAGCAAAAGAAACAACCAAGATGATCGAAGGATCTATCAAGACAGTTCGTGCAGGAATGGAAATTGCCGGAAGAACTGCAAATGAACTTGGAAAAATGACAAACGGAGTTGTAGAAGTAACTGAATTAGTCAAAGACATTGCGAGTGCATCCGTCGAACAATCCTCCTCTGTAGTCGAAACCACAGCAGGAATCAATCAAATATCACAAGTGACAATGAGTGCGGCAGCAACAGCGGAACAAAGTTCTGCAGCAAGTTTAGAACTTTCCAGTCAGGCAGAAGCATTTCAAGCAATGGTGAAGCGATTCATTATTAAACGAGCAAAAGAAGAAAAAAAACAGGAAAAGCCCCAGACGACTACAAAGAGAAAAATAAATCTTAAATAAGAGAGGAGATAATATGAATCAGGCGCTCGAAGAAGAAATGGAAGAATCATTCGATACGATGGAGAATCTCTATATCATATTCTTCATAGATGGAAAAGAATATGGAATAGAGATTCGATACCTAATTGAAATCATCGCATTTCAACCAATCACCTTTATTCCAAATCTCCCTCACTACGTAAAGGGAGTAATTAATCTCAGAGGCAAAATCATTCCCGTTTTAGATGTGCGGCTAAGATTTGGAATTGCACCGTTAGACTACACCGAGAATACCTGCATTCTAATTTTAAATTTTAACAATATAAATGCGGGTCTTATTGTAGATGGAGTTAAGGAAGTTTTAAAAATTCCTTCCGATTTAATTGAGCCTTCTCCTGGATTTGAAGAAGCTCATCTTGAAAGATTTGTAGATTCAATTGGAAAATCTGACAATACACTCAATCTACTGATTAATGTAGAAAAGTTTATTCGAGAAAAAGATGTAAGTGAAATAGCTTTAAAACCAAGTTAACCTATGACAAATATCAGGAGTGTCACCTATTTTTTTCCTACCAAATTAAGTGACCTAAAGAAGGCTGTGAATTATTATTTAGTAGAAGTTTAATTTTCTACTAAATAAATTTTTTATCTAATTTGAACGTTAGTTAAAAAGAAAAAGATTCTCTGTTTGTTAAAAATTTAAATCAACTCAAGTAAGGAAATTATATGTTTAAAAATCTAAGTATTAAAAACAAATTAATGTATCTATTTGTTGGAATCATTCTCTTTTTTGCAGGAATGATTTTTTATTCAATAAAACAAATGGATTCGGTGGCAGCTGTTGCTGATAAATTGGCGAATGATCGAATTCCCAAAGTAATGGCTTTGTCAGAAATTTGTAAAAATGTAAACATCATTGCAAGAGCAGCTAGAAATATGTATATATTCCGAGAAAAGTCAATGGTGGATGAAGAAAAAAATACAATTCTTAAATCAAGAGATATCATCGGTCAAAAATTTGATTATTTAAAACCGATTATTAAAAATCCCAAAGGACAAGAAATCTTAGCCGAAGCAATTCAAACCCGTGCAGAATTTATCAAAGCGCAAGATGCATTTATCTCTGCCATCGAGAGAGATGATAAAGACGAGGCTTACAATATTCTTTTAAAAGATTTCCGACCAATTCAATTAAAATACATTGCTCACTTAGATAAGCTATTAGAATTTCAAGCAACCTTTGCACAAAATGAATCAAACCTGGCTGTTGGAAATATCAACGATGTCTCCAACAGAATATCCCTATTATCCATTTTATTTGGCCTGGCAATCGCCGTCATCGGATACACTATAGTAACCTCAATTTTAAATTCCATTCATAAGCTTGAGAAAAATGTAAATGAAATTGGAAAAGATGGAAACTTTAATTCTAAAATAGAAGCAGACTCTACAGATGAAATTGGAATATTTGCGGTAAGCTTTAAAGAAATGATGAAAGGAATGAACGACATGGTTGCCGATGCCACATTGTTAAGTCGTGCTGCTGTTGAAGGTAAATTATCAACTAGGGCAGATGCAACAAAATACAAAGGTGATATGCGTAAGATTGTAGAAGGGGTTAACCAGACGTTAGACGCCGTGATTGGTCCTCTTAACGTTGCCGCTGATTATGTTGATAAAATTTCAAGTGGTGCGATTCCTGAAAAAATCACGGCTACTTATAACGGGGATTTTAATACAATTAAAAACAATTTAAACACATTAATCGGAACGTTAAACGAAGTCACAACCTCCCAACTAACACTCTCCAAACTTCACCACGAAAAAGGATTAATCAGTGAAAAAATTGATGTCAGTAAGTTCAGTGGAGTTTACGCTGATATGGCGAAGAATGTAAATTACCTAGTAGAAGAGCATATCAAGGTTAAACTTAAAGTCGTTGATGTTATCACTAAATATAGCAATGGTGATCTAACGATTGATATGGATCGCCTCCCCGGACAAAAAGCAAAAATTACCGAATCGATGGATGCCGTCAAAAAAAGTTTTCTTAATCTCAATCAGGAAATTCTCTCTTTAGTAAAAGCGGCTATTGATGGTAAGCTGTCAACAAGAGCCGATGCAAATAAATTCCAATTTACTTTTAAAGAAATGGTTTCAGGGATTAACCAGACGTTAGACGCAGTGATAGGTCCTCTTAACGTTGCTGCCGATTATGTAGACAAAATCTCACGTGGGGCTATCCCTCCAAGAATCACCGACACCTACAACGGAGATTTCAATGTTCTAAAAAACAACTTAAACAACGCGATTGATAATGTGAATGCTCTTGTGGCTGACGCAGATATGCTCTCCCGCGCTGCCGTCGAAGGTAAACTCGCAACTCGCGCTGATGCATCTAAACATCAGGGCGACTATCGTAAGATTGTAGAAGGAGTTAACCAGACGTTAGACGCTGTGATTGGCCCTCTTAATGTTGCTGCTGATTATGTAGATAAAATCTCACGCGGTGCGATTCCTCCGAAAATCACTGCTACTTACAATGGTGATTTTAACACAATTAAAAACAATTTAAACAACGCGATTGATAATGTGAATGCTCTTGTGGCTGACGCTGATATGCTCTCCCGCGCTGCCGTCGAAGGTAAACTTGCTACCCGTGCTGATGCAACAAAACACCAGGGCGACTATCGAAAAATCGTAGAAGGGGTTAACCAGACATTAGACTCAGTCATCGGTCCATTAAACGTTGCTGCTGACTATGTAGATAAAATCTCGCAAGGAAATATTCCAGATCCTATCACAAAAGAATACTTTGGCGATTTTAATACAATCAAATCCAATCTAAATCTATTGGTAAATACTTTAAACCGATTCCAAATGGATATGACAAAAATGACCAGTGAACAAAAAGCTGGAGATATTGACTACTATATTGATCCGACTCAATTCAAAGGAATTTATAAAGCAATTGGAGAAGGAGTAGTTGAAAATGTAAGAATTCATGTTACCAATATCTTAGAAATTTTAACAACTATCGGTGAGTATGGAGATGGAAATTTTTCTGTCGAACTCAGAAAACTCCCAGGAAAGCAGATAATCGCAAACCAAAAACTTGAAATGGTTCGTTCGAATCTTCGCTTATTAACAGAAGAAATTGAAATTCTTTCCCAAGCAGCAGTAGAAGGTAAATTATCAACAAGAGGAAACTCCAAAAAATTTAAAGGGGCTTACTCTCAATTAGTTGAAGGAGTGAACAAAACGTTAGACTCCGTAATCAATCCTCTTACCGTTGCTGCTGATTATGTAGACAAAATCTCACGTGGGGCTATCCCTGCTAAGATTACTGACACTTACAACGGGGACTTCAATGTTATCAAAAACAATTTGAACAACGCGATTGATAATGTGAATGCTCTTGTCGCTGACGCTGGTATGCTCGCGAAAGCAGCTATTGAAGGTAAGCTTGCAACCCGCGCGGATGCAACCAAGCACCAGGGCGACTATCGTAAGATTGTCGAAGGGGTTAACCAGACATTAGACTCAGTTATCGGTCCATTAAACGTTGCTGCCGATTATGTAGATAAAATCTCCCGCGGAGCAATTCCTGCTAAGATTACTGATACCTACAACGGTGATTTTAATACAATCAAAAACAACTTAAACAACGCGATTGATAATGTAAATGCACTTGTGGCTGACGCCGGTATGCTCGCGAAAGCGGCTATTGACGGTAAGCTTGCAACACGCGCCGATGCAACCAAACACCAGGGCGACTATCGTAAGATTGTAGAAGGGGTTAACCAGACGTTAGACTCGGTGATAGGTCCTCTTAACGTGGCTGCTGATTATGTGGATAGAATTTCACGCGGAGCAATTCCAAATCAAATTACTGATACTTACAATGGTGACTTCAACACTCTCAAAAACAACCTCAACCGTTGTATTGAAAACGTGAACGCTCTTGTGGCTGACGCAGGTATGCTGGCTAAAGCGGCTATTGACGGTAAGCTTGCAACTCGTGCAGACGCAACCAAGCACCAGGGTGATTTCCGTAAGATTGTAGATGGGGTTAACAATACATTAGACGCTGTGATACTTCCAGTGCAAGAAGCTTCTGCTGTATTACTTGAACTCTCTAAAGGTAACTTAAAAGCTAGAATGCTCGGGGATTACAAAGGAGACCATGCTAGTATTAAGACTGCTCTTAATACTAGCTTAGTAACTTTAAATGATTATGTGGGGGAAATCTCTCGTATCCTTTCTTCTATGTCAGCAGGTGATTTAACTGTGGAAGTAACAAAAGACTTCATGGGAGATTTCGCTGAAATCAAAAAAGCACTCACTCTCATCGTTGATTCCTTCAATGAACTCATTGGTGAAATCATCAATGCTTCAGATCAAATCCTCATTAGCTCTAGACAGGTCGCCGATTCAAGTCAATCTCTCTCGCAGGGTTCTAACGAACAGGCTAGTAGCGTAGAAGAGATTACTTCGACGTTAGCCGTAATAGAACTCAAAGCTAAGGATAATGCGAAGAATGCGAAGGATGCTAGTGATCAGGCTATGAGCGTTAAAGACCAGGCTGTTTCTAGTAACAACGAAATGAAGGGAATGCTCAAGGCGATGGAAGAAATCAGTGAAACTTCTGAAAACATTGCGAAGATCATTAAAGAAATTGATGCTATCGCATTCCAGACAAACATTCTCGCATTAAACGCTGCTGTGGAAGCGGCACGCGCGGGTCAACATGGTAAAGGATTTAACGTGGTCGCAGAAGAAGTCCGTAACCTCGCTTCTCGTAGTGCTAATGCTGCTAAAGAAACTACTAAGATGATTGAAGGCTCTATCAAAACTGTTCGTGCAGGTATGGATATCGCTGGTAGAACTGCAAATGAATTAAACAAGATGACTGCGGGTGTCGTTGATGTTACTGAGCTTGTGAAAGATATTGCGAGTGCTTCGATTGAACAGTCTTCTTCTGTGGTTCAAACCACAACCGGTATCAATCAAATTTCACAGGTGACTATGAGTGCTGCGGCTACTGCAGAAGAAAGTTCTGCGGCTAGTCTTGAGTTGTCGAGCCAGGCGGAAGCATTTCAGGTGATGGTGAAGAGATTTCAAATTAAGAAATCAAGAGATGATAAAAAAAGAGAACAACAATCATCTGCTAGTAAGAAAAAAATCGATTTGAAGTAAGGAGTAGTGTATGACGACGACATTTGAAGAGGAACAATCAGAAGAGTCTGGGGACACTATGGAGAATCTCTATATCATATTCTTCATCGATGGAAGAGAATATGGAATAGAGATTCGATACCTGATTGAAATCATTGCGTTTCAACCTGTTACATTTGTTCCGAATCTACCTAACTATGTTAAGGGAGTAATTAACCTTCGCGGTAAAATCATTCCCGTAATTGATGTGAGACTTAGATTTGGTTTACCCACAATTGATTATACCGAGTTTACCTGTATCCTCATTATGAATTTTAACAATTTAAATGCGGGACTCATCGTAGACGGTGTAAAAGAAGTTTTAAAAATTCCAAGAGAAAGCATAGAGCCTTCTCCTGGATTCGAAGAAGCAGATATGGAACGATTTGTCGATTCCATTGGAAAGTCAGGCGATACGTTGAAAATTCTTATCGACCTGAATAAATTTATTCACGAAAAAGATGTAAAAGGAATTGCTTAGGCTCTAATCATGCTTGGAGAAAACGAACTTTCAGATCTTGTGCTTGACTCACAAGAAATTTTAGACAAAGCAGAAGGAATTCTGATTCAACTAGAAAAAGATTTAGCGGATAAGACAGTTAACCCTGACAAGGTTAATTCTTTATTCCGCTACTTTCATACTTTAAAAGGAAATGCGGGATTCTTTAACTTTAATGTTATTGTTAATCTTGCCCATTCTGCTGAGTCACTGCTTGAAATAGTAAGAAATGATAATGCACTATTAGATCAAAAAATGATTCAGCTTTTTATGGAGGCAAGGGATACACTGTATGAAATTTTCTCCCATTTGAATGAAAACAAAACAGATACAATGTATAAGGACAAAGCGGATCTATTAATTCCCCGCCTTTTCTACATTAAAGAAAGTTTAAAAACGGAGACACAGGAGCCAAAGAAAGAGGAACCACGGTTTGGAATTTTCAAAAAGAAGATTGTGCTTACCGATGAAGTGCCTGTAGCTGAAAAGCAACCAGAAGCGGTTAATACAGAGTTACCCAAAGAGACTCCCCCTACTCCGGAAAAAACTAATTCAGAAAAATCAATTCCAGAAAAAAAATTAACTCCTATACCGGAGACAACTAACGGTAACTCTTCAACACAGTCTACGGTCAAAAGAGATATTAGAATTGAAACGGATAAGCTAGATTATCTCCTTGATATGATCGGAGAACTTGTGATTGCAGAATCTTTAGTAACACAAAATCCAGATATCAAAGAGCTAGACCTTCCCAACTTTTCCATTCAATCCTCCTATTTAAGAAAAGTTGTTCGAAATTTACAGGAAGTATCTCTGCAGTTAAGAATGATTACCCTCGAAGGTCTATTCAATAAAATGGAGCGACTTGTCAGAGACCTTGCTCAAAAAACAGGTAAAAAAGTAGGACTGCAAGTAACTGGAAAAGAAACTGAAATAGATAAAAATGCTTTGGAGATTCTAACTGATCCATTAGTTCATATCATACGTAATTGCATTGATCATGGGCTGGAAACAGGGGCTGAAAGGCTCGCAAAAAATAAGCCTGAAACCGGACATATAAAAATTGAAGCTACTCATTCTGGAAATGAAGTTTGGATAATCATTTCTGATGACGGAGCCGGTTTAGATAGAGATAGAATTTTAACCAAAGCTAAGTCGCGTGGACTTCTAAAAGAAGGCGAAGAAGAAAGTCTAAAAGATGAAAAGATTTGGGATTTTATCTTTCAACCTGGATTCTCAACGAGTGAAAAAGTAACTGATATTTCCGGCAGAGGTGTTGGCTTAGATATCGTTCGTAGAAATATTGCAAAGATAAACGGGGATGTAGAAGTAAAAACACAAAAAGACAAAGGTGTTTCTTTTATATTAAAACTACCGCTCACGATTGCAATCATTGAAGGAATGGTGGTTACATTCAACGGGGTATTCTATATTATCCCCACTATTGATGTTAAAGAAACGTTAAACTTAGCAGAATCAAAAATAGATTACATTGACCAAGACAAAAAAGTAATTCGCTTTAGAGATCAGCTAATCCCAGTTGTCTCTGTAGAACGGTTACTGAATCATGATGTGAGTGACAAAAATTCAAATCTTGAAAATTGTCTTTATGTAATCATCGTGGAATATAAGAATAATTCGCTTGCACTTGTATTTGATGGAATCATTGGGAATCAATCCGTTGTGATTAAACCTATTCCTGATTATCTAAAAGGAACAAAAGGATTTTCAGGATGCACAATTCTTGGAAGCGGAAATATCGGGATGATACTCGATATTAGATTCTTTATAAATAATTATTATAAGGATAACAAAGAATCCGAAGTAGCACATGGACAATAATAAAAAAATTAAAGTATTCATTGTTGATGATCAACGAGTTGTTAGAAATGTAATCCGAAAAATGATAACTACCGACCCGCAAATTGAAGTTGTGGGAGAGGCATCGAATCCATTCGAAGCAAGCGAGTTGATTCCTGAAGTAGAGCCAGATGTTCTAACTCTCGATGTAGAAATGCCTCGAATGGATGGTGTAGAATTTTTAAAAAAGCTAATGCCACAATATCCAATTCCGGTTATCATGGTAAGTAGCACAACCGAAGAAGGCTCTGAGAAAGCGATTCAAGCTATGCAAAATGGAGCTGTCGATTTTGTTACAAAACCCGACGGAGGCGCAATTACATTAGAATCTACACAAGAAGAATTAATCCAAAAAATAAAAAATGCTTCTACTGTAAATATAGAGCGCTGGCTCAAACAAGTTAAGTATAAGTCTTATGCACCTACTTTAAATCCCACTGCTGTAAAATCATTTAAGAGTAAATACAATCTAATTGCAATCGGCGCCTCTACTGGAGGTGTGACGGCGATACGACAGGTGCTCTCTACTGTTCCCAAAGACTTTCCATGCATTGTGATTACCCAGCATATGCCGCCTGGATTTACAGCAACCTTCGCCAAGGGTGTCTCCAAAGACTATGGCCTGGATGTAAGAGAAGCAAAGGACCAGGATCTAATTCAAACTGGAAGAATCTATATCGCTCCAGGGGATTATCATTTAATTGTAAATAGGAGAAATGGGAATACTCACACTGTAGGTCTTACCAGAGCTGAAAAAGTAAATGGTCATAGACCTTCGGTTGATGTTCTATTTCATTCAATCGTTGAGAATAAACTTGCCAATGAGACAATTGGTGTTATATTGACAGGGATGGGTATGGATGGAGCTAAAGGGCTCTTGGCAATGCGAGAAGCTGGCTCTAGAACGCTTGGTGAAAGCGAGCAATCTGCTTTGATATATGGAATGCCAAAGGTAGCTTATGAACTTGGAGGGGTAGAAGAACAACTCTCTCTTTCCCAAATGGTGCCCAAATTAAAAACCTATTTGAATTATTCGGGTCAATATGTCTGAAAGAATATTATTATACAGTCAAAACAAAGAATTAACAGAGCAAGTAAAATCCTACATTAAAGATATAATGTATTCGTTAGAGTCAACGGATAATATTGATAAGCTTTACTCTCTTCTAAATTCTCAAGAGTCTAGTTTATTAGTTTATGACTTTTTAGAAACTACAAAAGAAAATCAAAATAACCTGGCAAATATCTTATCCGAATATCCATTTCAATTAGTGATTCTTTTAATCAACCGAGAAGAAGGAGATGAGTTTCTTCAGATGATGGAGAATTATCATGTGTATGATATAGTCTCTTATCCGATCTACAAATTTAAATTTCATTTTGCTATCACAAAAGCTGTTACCTACGGAAAGGTAATGTCTAAAATTTCGGATTTCAAATCAAATGAAAAACAAGTCTTCGAATCGATGATCAAAGTTTTTGATTGGAGAAAGGAATTAGACACAAGAAAAGTAGAATCTCTTGCAAACGAACTTATACACCAAATCAATATTAGCTTCTTCCATGGTAGTGGACTGGGATCTCTAATTAGCACACTCAGTATTTTATTTTCAAAGGCAAAATTCGATGAAGAAAAAAAAGTCTATTTGGTTCATGAAAAAATTTATCATTTACTAAAAGATAATTACGATGAAATCTTAAAACTAAGTGATAGTCTCACTAAAACACAGGCAATCCTAGCTGAAAAAGACTATTATACTGAAAAATTGCCTCTAAAAGATTTTTATAGTGCGTTAACCGCCATGGTAAAAGGTATGAAACCTATTGCGGGAATTAAAAATCAAAAAATAGTAATGGGAGATTTCCCAAGAGAGCTAGCTTCCAAATCAATTATTGCAAGTCCAGAAAATTTGAAACTCGTATTTGATGAACTACTCACCAATGCAATTAAGTATTCCGAAGATGGCGATACTATCTATATTCTATTTTCTCATGATAAAACAGATTTGGGAATTAGAATTCTAAACCCTGCCTATAAAAATTCTGACGGAACTGTGGGGATAACAGAAGGTAATGCGCATAAAATCTTTGAGCCTTTTTTTCGTTTGACTAATGTTGTCGATGATAGATTTATGCAGGAAACATTTCGTTTTGGTTTGGGCTTAACGGTTGTAAATAAAATTATTGATTTACATAAAGGAAGTATTTCCTTTTATACAACGGACAATAGTATGCGAAAAGATACCAACACTAAAGATGTTTGTGTTTGGGTTCGTTTTCCTATTTTATAGTAAAGACAAGGATTGAATATGAAAAAAATTCTTATAGTAGATGATTCTCCAATGGTTTTAAACATAATTGAGACAGCACTCAGCTTAGAAGATTATGATGTAGTTAGAGCGTCTAACGCAGACGAAGCTCTTAAAAAAATTGAGGAAAGCAAATTCGATTTTGGAATTTTTGATGTAAACATGCCAGGCAAAACTGGAATTGAATTAGTTCCCCTTATTCTAAATCATCCCAATGGAAAATCCATGAAGATTGTAATTCTAACAACAGAGTCTAGTGCAGAAATTCGTAAAAAAGGAGAAGACGCAGGAGCTTCCGCCTGGATGGTCAAACCTTTCAAAAATGCAGAGATGGTTGAATTACTAAAACAATTAGGAGAATAATCTCTAAGAAATCAATTATACCGCGAAGGCACTATGTCTTTGTAGCAAAACTTTTACTTAATCCCACTATTAATCTTTTTTCTACTTGCTAGTTCTATTTATAAATATAGAATTTACCCATAAATAATATTTAGGAGTTTTTTATGGCAGTAGAAGAAAGACAAAGAGAAAGAGATCTAATCCTATCCCCGAACGAATTTGCATTTATTTCGGACCAGACAAAAGGAAATATAAATATTTACGTTGGTCCATACAAAGCTAGTCTTTCCAATACAGACCAACCTATTATATTTAACGAGAAGACAAAGCGTTTTGAAAAATGTTCGTTAGAATCTTCTATTCAAACATTTGCAATTTCTCCTGAAGGCTGGTATTTAGTATTAAAAAATCCTGCAAAAGATAATTCCAATCCAAAGACAGGAACAGTGAATAGCCTTATCGAACTTAATGTGGGGCATAAAGTAAATATCCCCGGACCAATATCTTTTCCTCTCTGGTCGGGGCAAATGGTAAATGTCGTTAAAGGACATCATCTTCGATCCAATCAATATCTTGTGGTGAGAGTTTACGATGAAAATGCAGCTAAGGATAATTGGAATAAGGCAGTAATCAAGACCAGTGAATCAAGCACAGGCCAACCTCAATTTGATATTTCAAAACTTAAACTTGGAAAACACCTTATCATCAAGGGAACTGAGGTTTCTTTCTATATACCGCCAACTGGAATTGAAGTTGTCAAAGACTCAAAGAATCAATACATAAGAGAAGCAGTAACATTAGAAAGATTAGAGTATTGTATTTTATTAGATGAAGATGGAAACAAACGTTATGTGCGAGGTCCCGAGGTAGTATTTCCAGAGCCAACGGAAACTTTCATTCAAAAAGATGGAAGTAGAAAATACAGAGCAATCGAGCTAAGTGAAATCAAAGGAATTTATATCAAGGTAATTGCTCCCTATTCAGAAGGAGATAAACAATACAAAGAAGGCGACGAACTTTTCATCACTGGCAAAGACCAGATGATTTATTTTCCACGCAAAGAGCATGCGATTGTTAAGTATGAGGATAACGAGGTGCACTACGCTGTTGCAATTCCACTTGGCGAAGCACGCTATGTAATGAATCGTCTTACAGGTGAAGTAAAGCTTCGTCGTGGCCCTGATATGTTTTTACCAGATCCGCGTTTTGAAGTAATCGTCAGACGTATCTTAGAAAATAGACAGGTCAATCTCTGGTTCCCGGGAAATGATAGAGCAGTAGAAATTAACTCCGAACTTCGCAAAAAAGCAATTCAAGCAGACAAACCAGCATTTGCCGCTAGTCCGCAAATTGCTACTCCTGCAGCTTCGGGATTTTCTATTTCAGATGAATTATTAGCACGCTCTCCGGCTGAAGAAGAAGAAAAAGAACAAATAGCAAGTGATTCTTTTCAAAGAAGAAATAAATATACACCTCCTCGCTACATCACACTGGATACAAAATATGATGGCGCAGTTTCCATTGGTGTCTGGGCAGGCTATGCAATCATGGTAGTTGGTAAGTCGGGAGAGCGCAAAGTCATTGTTGGACCTAGCACATATCTTTTAGAATTCGATGAAGATATGCAGGTATTTTCTCTATCAAAAGGAAATCCAAAATCGGATGAAAACCTGGTTCGTGATGTATACCTTAGAGTGGCTAACAATAAAGTATCCGACACGATTGATGTGGAATCAAAGGACTTTGTGAGTATTCAAATCAAACTTTCCTACAGACTCAATTTCGTGAATGATTCTTCTAAATGGTTTAATGTTGAGAATTATGTAAAATTTCTAACTGACCGGTTTAGATCTGTTATCCGCACAGCTGTCAAAAACTACCGTGTAGAAGAATTTTATACAAACGGAATTAACATTATCAAAAAAACAATTCTTGGTGAGGACAATGCAGGTTACCACTTCACAGAAAATGAGATGAAAGTCTATGATGTGGAAGTAACCGGCATCATAATAAGAGATGCAGTCATTGCCAAGCTTATGATGGAATCGCAGCAGGCACTAATACAAGAATCAACTACTCTCACAAGAGAAAAGTCGAAACTAGAAATACTCAAATTCATGGAAACAGTTAAGCGGGAGACAAGTGAATCGCAATATACAACACAAAAAGCAGTTTATGGTTTTGAAAAAGAAGAATTGGAAAAACGATTAGAGCTAGAAACTACAAGGGCAAAATCTAATGCAATGATTGAAGATTTGAAATTGAACAATCAATTGAATAAAGAAGATTTGATGAATAAGATTAATTTAATTCAATTGACTAGAGATAAATCAAGACTCGATCAAGAAGTATTCTTCAAGGAACAAAATATCAATCTCTCTGCGAAAGAGCTTGATACACAGGTTCGAGCAATGGTTGAGCGGGCAAAAGCGATTAGCCCCGATTTCATTGCAGCACTTCAGTCCTTCAATGACAAAGATCAGCTGGTTAAAATTGCAGAAGCAATGGCTCCTCTCGCCATTCTTGGCGGAGAATCTGTAGCCGAAGTATTTTCAAGACTTCTATCAGGAACAAAACTAGAAGGTGTATTTCTAAATATCGGTGGAGAAAGTCTGGGAAAACTACCGATTAAGCGCAAAGAAGAAGAAAAATAACTTGGAGAAAAGTATGAAAATAAAATTTTTAATTTTAGCATTAACTCTAAATGGATTTGGAGTAGTTGCAAATGATTGGAGTTCTAGTTATATTAGTTCTCTTTCATCCGGCGATTGTAAGGGAATTGCAAGTAAGGATAAAAGTTGGTGCACAACTAATGATTGCAAGGGAATAGCAAGTGGAGATAAAAGCTGGTGTCAATCCAATGACTGTAAGGGTGTAGCGGCTAAAGACAAATCCTGGTGCAAATCAAGTCTCTGCAAAGCCTGGGCAAGCTCTGACAAAAGTTGGTGCAATGATAGTGATTGCAAGGGAGTTGCTTCCAAAGATAAATCCTGGTGCAGTTCATCCCAATGCAAGGCAATTGCTAGTGGTGATAAAAGTTGGTGTAATTGATTAACGCAAACTAATAAAGGTGTAAGAGTATTAGAATCATTTTAATATTTTTGCACCTAGTTTAAATATTTCTTACCTATATCCCCTATCGCATAATGGTCTTCATAAACTTTTCTTTCAACTTCATTTAGTTTAAAATTCAAAAACATCAGTTGTATTTTTTTATAGTTAGTGAAAACTTAGGAATATGCAGAGGCTTTTCTTCCTTGGTAATTCTATACTAATTGCCATTTCTTTTTTTCTATTGGCAAAACTTGGTTTACTTCTCTCCTTTGTTCATTCAAATGTCACGCTAATATGGCTCCCGTCCGGACTTTCCGTTCCAATATTACTATTTGCGGGAAATAAGTATTTGCCTGCAATATTTATTGGAGCTTTTCTGGCTACCTTTTCAACTGGAGCACCGTTAGAGTTTGCAATATTAACTGCAATCGGTAATAGCTTAGAGCCATTAGCCTCAAGTTACGTTCTAAAATTTAAGAATACGTCGGAAAATTATTTAAGTAATTTTAAAGAGGTAATTTTATTTTTCATTTTCTCTGTTTTTTTAGCTCCCATAATCAGCGCAAGTATTGGAGTCTTTGGATTATGCGCAATGGGCATGACGCCCTGGTATACTTACTTTACAATAGCATTTGACTGGTGGGCGGGAAATGCTTTCGGAGTTTTAACTTTAGGCTCCTTTTTAATTATACTTTTTTCAAAATCAAATATTAAAGTTACCAATTTTAGAATAGGAGAACTATCAATTCTATCTATTCTTTTAATTCTTACACAAACAACAATTTATTTCGAATTAATTCCAATACTAATTTCGAAACCATTAGCGTGGACAGCATATCCTTTTTTAATTTGGGCATCTGTTCGCTTTCATCCCAAAGTTGCCATTTCAATGACATGCCTCACGATCTTGATAATCGTAATTGCAACTATTCAGAACAAAGGTCTTTTTCATATGGCGAGTATTTCGGAAAGTCTATTTTTGATTTATGGATTTGCCGCTGTTACAATTTTAAATACTTTGTTCTTTATAGCAGCGACATCCGAAAGAATTATAAAAGAAGGAAAACTTGCGCATAATACCGAGTTACTCGAAAGAATGGGTAGCATTGCAAAGATAGGTGGATGGGACATTGATGTTTCATATATGCAACGCACCTGGACAAAGGAAATATTTGAGATTCACGAACTTCCTTACTCAGAAAACGCACCTCCCTTTTCACAGGTAATTCAATTTTATCCGCTGGAAGCTCAAGCCACTTTGAAAAGTGCTATGCAGAATGCCATTGAAAAAGGAATTCCTTATAGCCTCGAGCTTCCTTTTATTACTGCAAAAGGTAAGCATTTATGGATACATACTCAATGTAGAATAGTTACTGATAAAAATGCTAAAGTTATAAAGCTAATTGGAACTTTCCAGGATATAACTTCTAAGAAAATAATTGAATCTCAATTGATTTATTTAAAAGACAAAGCAGAAGCGGCTAATAGATCTAAGTCGGAGTTTCTTGCAAATATGAGTCATGAACTTAGAACTCCTCTCAATTCTGTGATAACGTTAACTGATCTATTGATTAAATCAAACTTATCCGAGCTACAAAATAAATATTTAAAAATTGTATTACATTCTGCTAATTCTCTTTTAGATTTATTAAATAATATTTTAGATTATGCAAAACTTGAGAGCGGTAAAATTGAACTTAAAACAGAAAAAGTAGAATTTGCAAAACTAATAGAGCAGGCAGTTAATATTGTAAAAATAAATGCCCAGGAAAAAAAGCTAACTGTCCACTTAGAGGTTCCAGAGAATTTCCCAAAGTATATTTTTATAGATTCTGTGCGCTTAAGGCAAATATTATTAAACCTCATAATCAATGCAATAAAATTTACAGAGAAAGGAAATATCATAATTCAAGTTAGTATTTTACACTTTAATCAGTCGTCGAAGAGAATACATTTTTTAGTCTCTGTTCAAGATACGGGTATTGGAATTTCTATCGATAATCAAGAAAAAATCTTAGAAGCATTTACACAGGTTGATACTTCAACAAACCGAAAATACAAAGGGATTGGACTCGGACTCAGTATTTCAAATGCTTTATTAAAATTAATGAACAGCAAATTGCAATTAGAAAGCCAAATTGAAAAAGGAAGTAATTTTCATTTTACTTTAGAAACTCTTTTTGAAGAAGAGCAAATTTCGACTTTAGAAAAAATTAAAAAGGATGAAAATGTAATATTCAATCCAATAGAATCTTTAAACAATAATTTTAAAATCCTGGTGGTCGATGACGATGAAATTAATATATTTTTAGTCAAGACTATCCTAAAAGAAATTCTTCCTACTGCATTTTTATTTGAAGCCGTAAATGGAAAAGAAGCACTAGATGTTTACTTTAAAGAAGAGCCGGATTTAATATTTTTAGATATTCAAATGCCAGAGATGAATGGTCTTGAAGTGACAAAAGCAATTCGGAGTTCAGAGCAGAATAAAAAAACAATCATAGTCGCATTAACTGCCGGAACAATGAAAGGAGATAAGGAAAAATGTTTAGAAATTGGAATGGATGACTACGCAAGTAAGCCATTCGTCAAAGATACGATTGCCAATCTTATAAATAAATGGCTGCTAAATAAAATATAAATTATTCAATTCGTTTTTTTAATTCAGAATATATTTTTCTGGAAACAGGAAGTGCTTTTCCATTTTTTAATTCTAAAATATATTTTCCTCCACCTTTCGACTTCAAATACTTTGCTTCTCGTAAATTCACTAAATAGGATTTATGAATTCTAAAAAAGTAGGAAGGTAGTATTTTAGTAAGAGAGTCGAGCGTTTTACGATGTGTATCCGCAGTTAAATTTTTTCGATAAATGACTGTATTATTGTTTTGACCTTGAATATAAGCGATCTCTTTTAAAGAAATGATTTCAGCCTTATCATCCTTTCGAACGCTTAAATATTTAGTATAACGGGAATTAGCCGCTACATCTTTCCATTTTTTGAGTGCTTTTTCTAATCTTTCTTTTTTTAATGGCTTGGGAACAAAGTCAAGCACTCCAAATTCAAATGCCTCGATTGCTTTCTCGGTCATTCCGGAAACTATGATAGTATGAAAAGACTGAGAAATAATATTTCGAAGCAAATCAAATCCTTCCCTTCCATCGAGGTTCAGATCAAGAAAAAGTAAATCAATAGAATGCTCTTCTAAAAAACACTCGGAGCCCATAAGGCTCCGCTCTACTTTTAAAGATGTTATTTCTTTACCATATATTTCACGAAGCATTTTTTCTAAGCCTCTTGCGGCTATCGTTTCATCTTCAACGATTAAAATTCTCATTACTCTTCTAGCCTGGATTGAATATTGGAGAAATTCAGAAAGAAACCTATCATAGCTTGATAAGAATTCAATGTCCTGGTGGAGAACTGGTCTGCTTTGAGATACTCATTATAATAAGCTACTTCAGTTTTAAGCCCAGTGTAACGTCCAAAATAAATATTGAGTCCACCGGCTAATCCTACTATACCTCCAATTCCATTATTTACTTTATTTGTATAAGCATAACGATCTGGAAAAACACCGGAGTGTGCTTCTCCTGTGAATCCAACTACACCGGCACGAAAAGCAACATAGGGATCAAAAAAAGTTTTAGGCAAAGGATGAAAGGTAGCAAGAAATGTCATAGAGTTTCCTTTGTAAAGAGTTCTCTTTCGAGGAGACAAGTCAACATATTCTTTGTTGTAAGAAATAGGTCCCGCAATCACATCTTGCCTGACTGCCTCTAAAGAATTTTGCATTACAGTAAAACCAAATCCAATTTTATCTTTCCATCCATATTCAAAATCAAATTGTCTTGCAATTCCGGGATTATAACTCGGCTGAAAATAGAATCCACGAAAACTTGGATTTACATCTTGATTGACCTGACCGGAAATAATTTTATTTTGAATGGTTTGGTCATAAACTTTTTCATGGGAAATATAACTACCACTCGGTGCGAGAGTTGTCCCACCCATGAAGCTAACAAGAAATGCCCCTTCATAAAATCCGGGAGGGTTTTTAAGCTTTGCATAATATTTTTGAATTAACTTTTGCTCTTCTTCTTTTCGTTTTAATTCAGCAGCTTCTTTCTCTGTATTAATTTCAGATTGCTCGGTCTTCTTTGCAGCCTTTGCCTGAGCAAAGACTTGATTTGCTGTAAAAATAATTAAGATCGATAGAATGAATAATTTTACTTTCATTTTGATTCCTCACTTGAATGAATCAAAATATATTAGAGTTAAACTTGGATTACAAATCTATTGGGGTAAGATGCAATTAACCAGTTGTGAAATGCACTAAGATAAGATGGTAATACAATTCTCCCATCCACCCTTCACAGGTTTTGAGTAAAATTCCCATTTGCCCGGAAATGCTTCTTCTAGTCTAGAGCGAATGTATTTAATTCCTGTTCCAGACGTTTCCTTTGAAGATTCAACTGGCAAACCATCATTAAATAAAATAAATTTAGTCTTTTTGCCTTCCTGTTTTTTTGTAAGAATAAATTCTCCTGACTTTCTACCCGGATAACCATGAGTAACTCCATTTTCGACAAGAGTGTGCAAGGCAACGGGAGGAATTAACTCCTTACCGATAATTCCTTCCGTGCGAAGCGAAAACTTAACGTCTTTTCGTAAGCTCATAATTTCTAAATAGCGTTTGCAAATCTGAATTTCTTCTGAAATGGAAATCGTTTTTTTATTGGAGAGCTTTAGAATATAGTGAAGCTCATCAGAGAGAGCAGATAGAAGTTTCTTTGCATTAGCCGGGTCTTCATCCAACCAGATAATAGTAGCATTGATCGAATTCAAAAGAAAATGAGGATGAATGCTATTTTTTAAAAGCTCTACTTCCATCCTGGCAGAAACTAATTTAGCATCCTGCGATTCCTGCCTGTAATGAGATGCTCTTTGTTCTGCTTTTGTTTTTTCGCGGTTAATAAGTGTTATCTTGTAAGCAAGACCAAGTGAGAGTAGGCACATTTCTACTGCAGAGCCTACCTGCAATCCATACTCGGTAAATACATTGGTCGGAAAAATTCCAAGACCTTTCATAGCATAAATTCCTACACCAAATAAAAGAGAAACCCAGGCGATAATAAAATATCTTGCCGGCTTATAACCCTTATCCCAACAAACAATTCCTACAATAAAAATAGAAATTGCAAATACAATGACGAGACTCGCTAATAGATAAATATTTATAAAATAGGAAAAGATAAAAGAAGATAACATCAAAAGTCCCATACAACCCATGAGAGCAATTTGCAATTTATCTAAAAGAGGGACATTCTTTTTAGTATTTAAAAAACTTCTAGTAAATTGAATTCCCCAGAGTAGAGCAAACCCACCCAAGAACGGCAAACTGATATTAGCCCAAAAAGGAAAATTTGGCCAGAGATATTGAAAAGCTAACCCATTTAAAATAGATTGGCTTGCTCCGTAGTTAATTACATAGAGTAAATAATACAAGTATCCAATATCGCGAAGCATAAAAAGTAAAATCAAATTGTAGATAATCAAAACAAGTAGAATTCCATAATAAACACCAAAGGCAAACTCTTCTCTCTCGCGAAGTTGAAGAAATTTTTTAGGAGAATAAATTGTTAGTGGAAATTGAAGAGTTCCTTCACTTTGAACCTTCATATAATAATGATATTTTTTATTTTTCTCAAGAGATAGAGGAAAAACAAAACTTCTATCATTAAATTCACGATTTCCAAATGGATAGGTATCGCCAACTTTGATTAGCCTCCATTTACCTGTAACCGCATCTTTCTCATAAAATTCAATTTTATCAAGAAGTGGATACGACAGGTAAAGATACCAATCTTTCTTTGAAGATTGGTTTTCCAAAGTAAATCGTAACCAGAATATATCACGGGTAAATCCAAAATTAGGAATGACCTGTTTACTTTCCTGAAAACGCGTAGAGGTTTTTATTTCTTCAAAACCTTTTGAAATCGTATCTCTATCAATTTCCAATGCAAGACCAAGCTGAAATTCTTCTGACCTCTCATCAAGAATCGTATGGATTCTTGGATTGATTTTTTCAGCAAAAATAGGAAGGCAAAAGATAATTAGAATTAATAAGAGAAGAGTTTTTTTCATAATA
>Ga0209174_10000386_pt1 | contig 34396 bp, 24 predicted proteins | sample JI91814BDNA_FD_187505 | JGI IMG/M metagenome (GOLD analysis project Ga0209174, IMG submission 187505) | Wastewater effluent complex algal communities from Wisconsin, to seasonally profile nutrient transformation and Carbon sequestration -... | ecosystem: Engineered > WWTP > Effluent > Algae...
TGAATCATAACAGGACGCTTCTTTTTCCCATCGCTTCCAGTGAAGTCCAATTCAAATCTTTCTGGCATAGAGAAATCAATCTGAATCGTTCCACATTGCCACAGACGACCAAGACTGTCCTTAATATTAAATTCAATCTTAGGTCCGTAGAACGCTCCTTCTCCTTCTTTTACTCCAAATGGAATGTCTTTTTTTCTGAGAGCATTGATAAGAGAGCTAGTTGCTTCTTCCCAATCTTCATCACGCCCCTGTGACTTTTCAGGACGTGTAGCGATATAAGTTTTGAATTCAGTAAATCCAAATTTTTTATATACCGAAAAAGTAAAATCAATCAAATCAATTACTTCTGATTCTAAATGATCGAGCGGAGCATAGATATGCGCATCATCTTGCGTAAACGCTCGCACGCGGAATAATCCGTGTAATACCCCACTTAATTCGTGACGATGAACTGTTCCCAATTCCGCATAACGCAAAGGAAGTTCTTTATAAGAATGCATATGATATTTGTAAATTAATGAACAACCGGGGCAGTTCATTGGTTTAACGGCAAATTCTTGTTCGTCAATCTCTGTGAAATACATATTCTCTTTGAAATTATCCCAATGCCCACTTCGCTTCCAAAGATCGGAATTTAAAATAGCAGGAGTTTTAATTTCGTGATATCCGCGTCTTGTGCATTCAGAGCGAATGAAATTAGCAAGGTTATTCCAAATAATAGTTCCCTTTGGATGCCAGAAAGGAAAACCGGGAGCTTCTTCTTGGAAAGAAAATAAATCCATTTCCTTTCCTAATTTTCTATGATCTCTTTTCTTTGCTTCTTCAATCATGAACAGGTATTCATCGAGTTCTTTCTTGGAAGGAAAAGAGACTCCATAAATTCTTTGGAGCATCGCATTATCCTTGTTAGCCTTCCAATACGCTCCTGAAATTGCAGTCAGCTTAAATGCTTTGAGCAACCCAGTATTAGGCACATGAGGACCTCTACACAAATCAAACCACTCTCCCTGTCCATAAAGTGAAACCGTTTCCGATTCGAATCCAGAGATTAATTCAATTTTGTATTTTTCACCCATCTCGGTGAATTTCTTAATTGCTTCTTCTTTTGTTAAGACAGTTCGTTTAACGGGAAGATTTTCTTTTACAATCTTTTCCATTTCTTTTTCTATCTTTACTAAATCTTCTGGCGTAATTGTAATAGAAGGAAAATCTATATCATAATAAAAAAATCCAGGACCTGATTCCACAACAGGACCTACTGTTAATAATGCGTCAGGCCAGAGACGTTGCACAGCCATACCAAGTAAGTGAGCAGAAGAGTGATGAAAAACTTCTTTGCCTTCTTTCGTTGCATAGGTGAGAATTTCTAAACGCGCATTTTTTTCTAGCGGATAAGATAGATCTACCTCTACACCGTCCACTTTCGCGGCAAGCGCAGACTTTGCTAATGAAATACTCATCTTAGAAACGAAATCAGAAACCATTGTTCCTTTATCTACTTCTCTGGTATTTCCGTCTGGTAATGTAATTTGGATTTGGCTCATATTCTTCCAGAATTTCTGAAAACAGGCTCTCGGCAAGTGATTTTCATTCGTCTACCTCTGACTCAAATCTCTCCCAAAGTCCTCAATAGACGGAATCTACCGTTGTTATAGTTACCTTTTACTCATCCCCGGTCTAGCTACGCTTATATCTACGCTCTATGTCCGGCTCAAATTGCCCCTACTACCCGACCTGAACCGGATCTATAACCGTAGCTGAACCGGTTGTGAGTTATAGACAACCTAAGAAATATTGCTTTACTTTCCCTTGATTAAAAAAACTAATTTGTGTTGGAGAAAAAATGAAACAGGTATTTTTAATATTAATTGGATTATCTTATTCAATGCTATATGCAAACGAAAAGTTTAGTAGTCTTTACACAAATATTTCTACTGATTGTAAGTATGAAAAAGAAGATAGTATTCCAGAAGGAAGTAATGCACCTCTTACATGCAAAGGTCCGGATGGGTATACAGTTATTATCTCCTACTCAGCCTGTATGGAGTTTATGAAAATTGAATCGAAGAATGGAAAAGAAGTAATTGAGTTTCCAAATCAACTTATAGGCTCAGCAGATAAAAGAAAATTTGGAAGTAAGAGGGTTGGGTAAATATTCCGAATTGAATGTATCAATTCCTTCTGATAAAAAAGCAAATGAAAAAACTCGGAATAGTTTAGAATCCTATGTAAAAAAAAAGCTCTACTCATAAATAGAAAGTTAGACTATGGACTTGTAAACTAGGAGAACTTCAATGTCACAAAAAAGAATTCTTAAATTTAAAAGTTATTCAGACGTAATTACTGAGATAGAATCTCTCAGAAAAAATGGTTATACACAAAGTGGAAAATGGAATCTAGGTCAGATTTGTCGTCACCTTTCCTATTATCAAAAAGGTGCTCTTGATGGATTTCCGAAAATGATGCCTTGGATTATTCGCGTAACGATTGGTAAATTAATTCTAAAAAAATTACTTACTCAGACTTCTTACAAAGAAGGAATGCAAACAGACCCTAAATCCATTTTTCCGACAGAGCCAGACGATACTTCTGCAATAGAAGCAGAGATTACAATTCTAAAAAGATTAGAATCGAACACTCTTCCTCTTCATCCTTCTGCTTTCTTTGGAGAAATGACAAACGAACAACAAAAGATTCTGCATCTCGGACATAGTGAGCACCATTTAGGTTTTCTACATCCGATTCAGAAGTAGACACATCTTTACACGCTACAATAATAAAGGAAAAAGGTTTAAAAGAGAAATGAAATTTAATTTTGGTAAAACAAATACAATAAATAGTAAAGTTGTAAGAAATGGGATTCTAATTGTAGTCATTTTTCTCACACTATTTAATTCCGCCTGTAAGAACAAGACAGAGCTACCAAGCATTGAGGAAGTAAACAAGGAAAGTATCTTGTATGCTGCCTATGTTCAAAATCAATTTCTCCAAATTTATGAGAAAAGAAAGAATTCTACTGTAACTTTTTATATAGAAGAGCAAGGAGAAAAGAAGCCAATCGGTTCTGGTTTTTTTATTACACCAGAAGGACATATGTTATCCTGTCAGCATGTTATCTTAAGTCGGGAAAAACTCTTTATTAGAGTTGGTGATTTTGATTCGTTTTTTCCCGCAAAGCTTCTGAATGAAAATAAGGACTTAGATCTTGCGTTATTGCAAGTTCTCCCAAATGCAGAAGGGAAAAAACCTGAGTTTGGTCATTTCACTATTTCACCTACTATTTTTCCGAATACGGGAAGTTATTATATAACGATTAGTTCTCCATTTGGTCTACAGGCATCAATGGACTCAGGCATTATTGCACGTCAGATGCGAGTCAATGCGGACAAATACAGACCTCAAGCCGGATTTCTCCAATTAAGCAAACCCGCGTATCAAGGATCTTCTGGTGGAGTGGTAATGAATTTAGAAGGGGAAATGATTGGAGTTATTCGTTTCTCATTAGGATATCCGGGAGGCGGGGCGGAGAATAATCTAATTGGTTTTGCAATTCCTACAAATAATGTATTCAATTTCTCGAGTGATCAAAAAGATCTCGTAACACTAAAGAAAAAAGTAAGCAGAGGGATTATAGAAATTCCCCTGATGACTCCTTTCTTAATAAAGAAATTAAATCTTCCAACGCCAATAGGAGTAATCATTTCTTATGTAGAAGAAGGATCTCCTTCGGAAAAGGCTGGATTAAAAAGGTATGATTTCATTACCCAAATAAATGAAGAGCCAATCACAGATGCAGTTGGATTCTCGAAAGTAATGAGAAAGCTAGAAGATGCAAAGACGATTAAGATTAAATATTTTAGAGAAGGAAAGTTCAATGAAGTAGAAGTTGGACAGGATACTCAGACAGAGAAACAAAAGTAAGAATGCAAAGTAGAAAAGTTTTTTCTTTATACGGTTTTCTTTGTCTTGTATTTCTCGGCATAGACTTATTTAATCTAATAGAACAAGATACTGTTATCTATGCAGATTTTAAGAGTTTTTACAATGCATCTAAAATTGTATTTAACGAGAAAAAATCAATTTATGAAATGAATGATCTTCGTTCTTTGGACGAAGATTATTTTCCCAATACTCCAAATCCAAGTAAAATGTTTAGCGAGAGACTTGGGGATAGTATGGGAATTGATTCTCGTATTCTTACGCCCGATTTCGTTTATCCATTTCTATATCCACCTATATTCGCATACTTATTTCATCCATTGACCTGGCTACCCATTGACAAAGCCTATATTCTATGGGAGTTACTTTCTCTTAGCCTCTACCTGGGATTCTTCTTTTTAATTTTAAAATCCTCTTCATTCTCTAACGGTAACTTAGTATTATCCGCAGCATTGCTTTTGAGTTATTCCTGGATTGCACTTGATAATCTTACTTTGGGACAAGTAAACATTCTACTGACTTTTATTTTATTCATATCTTTGAACTTAGATGAAAAGAAAAGTATACTAGCTGGCTTTCTACTTGCACTTGTAACAGCAATCAAAATGAGTCCTGCAATTTTAATCTTATACTTTATCCTTAATAAAAGATATAAGATAGTTGTTTCTTTTATAGGTAGTATTTTAGGTTTGCTTCTTTTCACTTTAATTCTAGGCGGCTATAGACATTGGATAAACTTTATTTCCATACTTCCTTCTTTTGGTCAGGGGGATAAAATTATTTTAGGAGTAATTCAAGCGGATTCTTCCATTAACCTCTCCATAAAAGGATTTGCTTATCGAATCACACCTTATGCAAGTGCATATTCAGAAATAATTTTTCTAGCTCTTATTGCGGTATGGATTATTTATATGATTTTTATTTATATATCTGAAAAGGAGGATGTGAAAAAAGATAAACTTTTGATCCGTCTACATTTTTGTATGCTTTTTTTTAGTCCGATGACTTGGTATGCACATTTAATTTATCTGTTCCCGGCATATTGGTTTCTTCTTAATAATTATCACATTCACACAGAGAGTCATTTTCGTAAATGGGCATCGTATATAATTCTTTTACTTCCGTTGCTTCCTTTCTTTCAATGGACTGAATCGTTTGTTCTTGCATACCCAACGCAATGGCAACCGGCTGCTTGGATAAACTCAGTTCATTTTATGATTCTGATAATTGCCTTTTACAGTATTTCTTTTTGGAGATTAAAAGATAAAAAAAGGACAGTGTAAAAAGTATACACTGTCCTTTCACAAGTCGTGTTCTAAGTCTTTAAATTAGAAAGTAACTGTTAAAGTGTCATTGATCGCACTACCGTTGATTTTTCCAGAAATCACGAAAGTATACGATCCTGTATAGGTAGATCCTGTTGATGATCCAGAAGTAAAACTAGAACCAAAGTCATACTTCTGATTATATGTAATATCTGTATCAGTGATCGTGCTTGGAACCGATACAATGCTAGACCCAACTAGGCTAGATAAACTGATTGTTAAACTAGACGTCGTAGTTTTGGATGTATTATCACCAGTATAATTATATTTATATGTTGAGCCGGATGATGAATATCCATAGCTATAGTTATAGTTATAGGAAGTAACAATATTACCTGTAAACTTGCTATGATTCCAAAAAGTATAAATCATGTTATAAACGCTTTTAAGGTCTGCACAAGAGAGTGAAGAGATAGAGGTAGAGGAAGTTGTTGCAGTAGTAGCACCACTACCAATGTATTGCTTTAGTAGTTTATAGTAACTATACTCATCATACCAAAAAGTTCCATAGTCTGCAAAAGCTATATTTGCTGCTATGCTACCTTTGTAAGAGCTAGTTCCAGTAGCAGATGTGTATGACCAAGTACCTGTTCCATTAGAAAAAGTAGCCACACCTTGCTTAGCACTTGGGTCTCTACCGATAAAGCTGATTGTGCATGCTCCAACAGATGGAATGTATCGTCCAATATCATAGGTTCCTACTTTTGAGCCACTCCCATCTAGGGTTCCCGCAAATGTATAACTATAAGTAGTAACGCCATTTGCAGTCGTTGAAGTTGGAGTGCCGCCTGAAGTAAGAGCTGTCATTTTCGTTTCTAAAGAAGCTTTGTTCTTATTGAGAGCCGTTTTCTTAGCATATTCTTGAAGTCTTGATTTGATAAAATACGGATCTTTTCCATTTTGATGAATCTCATCCAAGAATGCAGAAGGAGCAGATCCAGAACCCGCTGTTCCTGAAGCACCAGCCTGCCCACCTACAGCCGAAGTAGCTGCTGAAGCAGCACTGGATACAGAAGCAGATACAGATGTAGACATTTGTTGCGTTGGACTTAAAGCGCTAGAACCCGCTCCTGCACTACCTTTATTACTACCTGACAATAACAATAGTATACCTAGTTTACCTGTATTGTCTTCTTTTTCCTTTGCACAATTAGCAAACATTAAGCTAAATGCAATCAATGTAATAAGTTGAATAACTTTTTTCATGTTAAATCTCCTAGTTTATACAGAAATTCATTTGTAATCTGAATAAGTCAAGAAAAATATTGCAAAAACTAATGAATTGATACTATTTCGCATTCACATCTAAAATAGTATTCATGCAAATAGATTTCCGGCAAACATACCATCCTTTTACTTTTTCACTAGATAAACAAAAAACGTCTCTTCTTTATAGAATTCAATGGGAATCGTGTTTTTATAGATTAGTTGCAAAAATGGAATCGGAGGCTGGATTTCGGTATCCATGATTAAAATAGTGTTAGGCTCTAGATCGTTGAATAATTCGTAAACCATATTCCCATTTGGCTGAATGAAAGGGATTGCAAGAGAAGAACTCATTACAGTTGGTAAAAACCTTTCTGATTGGGAGTGATCCCTATCCCATTTTGAATAAGACCCAAAACTTCGAAAAAAAGGATAATAAAACTGTTTTGTTCTATCCAAATAAATCAAAATGACTTTGCATCTTTCAGGAATATGAGCAGCCATTTTATACTTGGGATCATCATATCCTTTTTCTTTTAAATAGGATGCAATTTCTTTTGCTCCACTGAATGCATAATGATAATCTTTATTCATTTTATCAAATGCAGAATATACAGAGAAGAGCAAACTTCCAAGAAATCCTAGAATGAATATTGCATTCAAGTTATACTCGCGGTTCAGAAATACAATGGAACGATCATCTTCTTTTGATTCAAAATCATAGTGAATGCTAATCCAGAAAGTGAATAGGACTAATAAAAATAATTGTCCCGTATGCCTAACTCCGCCAATATGAATAAAGGATACAAATAGAAAAAAGACAGTCAATGTATACGCAAAGAAAATAAACAAATTTCTATTCTTAAAAATCTTTAACATTAAAACTAAAATTAAGAGATACCCAATGACAGAATAATACTCCGCAAAATAAGGAGTAAAAGAATTAGTCATTAAGAAAGGAATTGAAAAATGAATATTATTTCTAAAATAGTGTATTTCCTGTCCGCCTCCAGTCGGAAGCATCTGTAGAAAAGCAAGAAGACCACCGAGCATAATAATGATTAGCCCTATGAGAATACTTTTCTCATACCTTTCATTTTTATAAATTTCTAATGAATAAAGAATAAACAATCCAGAAGCAATCATACTAGAAAATGCACTTGTATTGCATAAGAGGAAAACAAAAGACCCATACAAGATTGGATTGGAAAATCTTTTAGGATAATGAATTGCGATTAAAAATAGAAATAAAACTCCAATGCTATAATTTCTAGCTATCACAGCATATTCAAACAGCAAGAAATAACTAAAAACAATCGGAATTAAAATGATTCTTGGCAAATTCGATTTATACAGCAATAGGATCACATTTAAAATCGCAAATATTGCATTTAATCCCTGCATAAAATGATAAGATAAACCTAATTTAGCAAATGGTAATATACTTAAATGCCATAGAAGGGGATGACCTGAATTCCTTGCATAGAAAATAAATTCCGAAAAAGAACTTACATCTCTTGCCAAAAGCCAAGGGTCAGCCTCATCTCTCCATATTTCATGGTGATAAAGTGTGACAAAAAGTAGAATACAATACAGAACCAGTAAACTAAACTTTATCAATTTAGAATGCAGGGGCAACGTTAAATCATATTTCATTTTCTTTCCTTTTAAATAAATTGATAGCCTCCTGAATCCTATTCAATTTGTCTACCACTATCGGCGGTAATAAACAAGTATCCCCTTGTGTAGATGGGATAAACGCTCTAAGCCAGAAGACTTTGGGTAAAACTCTCTTTGTTTTCTTGTATAAATTTTTCAAATGATCTAGGTTCTCGACCCAGTAAAGTTTTTGCTTCTTCATTTGACTTTAGCCTACTTCCTGCTTTCCATGCTGCATTTAGTTTGAGAAAGATTTCTATTTTCCAATCCGGGACTTGGTTTTTAATTAGCATTTTTTTATATTCTTCTGGTTCAATGTCTCTATACTTTACTTCTTTGCCTAAAATATTCGTGAACATCGAAGCAATTTCTAAATTATCATAGTCATACCCGGCAAGATTGTATGTATTACCCGCAGGCTTATCTTCGACTAAAAGCTTTGCTGCAATTTCTCCAATATCATAAGTGTCTATCATACTTTTTTTTGTATTCCCCTGCGGAAAATAAAAGGTATTCTCTTTCTTGATTGATTCTGAACAGAACTCGACATAGTTCTGATAAAAATGGGCAGGGGCTATCAATGTATAAGGAATTTCGCTACTAATAATGGCTTCTTTAATTTCTCCATGCCAGCGAAGTAAAGGAAAAGTAGAGTTTGCGTCTGCACCGGAAGCAGAGATACAAACAATTGTTTTTATATTCTTCATTCTACTTATAACATTTTTCATCATGCCAGACATATCCGGGTGCATGGGTGGAATGAGAAAAACTTTGTTAGCCAGGGATATTGCTTTTTCAATTGAATCAGTTTTGGTGTAATCCAGGTAAACCACATCGGAATTGCGTAATAAATTTTTATCTAACTTCTTACTATTTCTTACACCAGCAAGGGTGTTAATTCCTTTTTGAATTAGGTTTTGTAAAACATAAGAGCCTATCATCCCGGTTACGCCTGTTACTAAAATTTTATCCATGAGGATTACAATTGTAATTCAATCCTCAAAAAGAAATGAAAATTTATTTTTGACTACTATTTTTATAGGGGCAAATACCTGTTACACGAAAAAATTTATTGACTAATTACAAAATTTTGATGTTCGAAAAAAAAAAAATTGCAATCTCTAATATTGTAATGAACGTCGTTAAAGTATCTTTTTTTGGGAAGGATGAATTCAGTGGAAGAAAAATTAAACTTTGTAGATAAAAAATTAGTTCATAAAGTAAAAGACGAGAATGTTCATATTTATAATATGCGACGAGCATTGCCTAGAGAGATTGATGTCACTACTTTTGAAGTAGATATTTTACCTCATCTCACCGCAGAAGAAGAAAAGTTCGTAATGAATTTTTATGTTAAGAGAGAGGGGCAAGAAGGGCAAGCCTATATTTTACGCACTATCCCATACAAACTTCCCAAAGAGCGCGCGGATAAATACTTAAAAGACGCTGAAGCCAAGCCAGAAGACATTCAATACCTAGAAGAATTTTACCAATTGAATGAAGCGGAAGGGAAGTATATTTTGCAAAAGCCTATCACCGAATCGGATGAAGCAAAGATTCTTTCTATTTTAGATTTGCGTGATTTACATATTACGGATTATGAGAAATACCAGCTTTACGAAATTTTTGAAAAACTCGAGAAAGCAGAGAAGAAAAATATTTTCTTTGGTAATATGCATATCGATCAAACTCATTACTATTTTTTTGAACATCCGCAAGAGCATGTTCCGGGGATGATGCTCCTAGAAGCAGGAAGACAATTTCTTATCGCGGTTTGTCACGAGTTTGGAAATGTTCCTCACAATGAAGTCTTCATGCTAACCAAGATGGATTCGACTTTTCAAAGTTATGTAGAGTTGAACTATCCGGTTAAGCTCCGCGGCAAGCCGACAGAGGTAAAGGTAAATAAACAAGGATATTGGTCTTACTTTCGAGGACCTGTGACTTTTTATCAAAAGAACAAAGAAGTAACTACGATCGAATACGAAGCAAGCATTGTCCCCAAGAATTTATTTAAACGCCTCAGAGCGGATAAAGACAAATACGACCAACTTCCACGATTTCGACCTATTTCCGGTGTTGAAAATAATATTTCTCTTCGCGATGGAAGTAAGCGTTATCTATCTAGCATCATAGATATTTCTCATCAGGGTTTTATGTTGAAATTTCCTGATAGCGAATTTATGAAACGTCCTGATGGAGTTTTAGATGAAGCCAAGTCTTTTGAGTTCTTCATGTTCTTTGATAAAGTTGGATTCATTCACGGTAATTGTGATATGAAATGGTCTGAGCCATTTGGAGATGATGGATATGTTGCAGGTTTTCAAATAGCTAAAGTCAATCCAATTGATATCGAAAATCTAAAAGAAGCTCTCAAGTATTATTTTAGATTGAAAGAAGAAAGAGAGATATTGTAGGGATATGAAGAAGCTAAATTCTATCAAGTTAATTGCTCTGGATATAGATGGGGTTGCGTTAAAAGATACATTTAGCCCAATTATTTATTCATTGGTAAAAAAATGGGGTCATGAATACACAGCGGATATAGAGAGAAATGTCTTTTCCCAATCTCAAAATACGGCAGCTAGATACTTGATTGATACCTTAAAATTAGCTCTTTCTGAGAGAGAGCTATTGGAACTTTATTTTAATGAAAGAAAAGTATTTTTAGAGACTAACGATGGAGGAATTATAGATGGACTAGAAGATTTTTTGAAACTAGCGCAAAATTTACAATTACCCGTCGTTTGTTATGGTGGATTAAAAAAAGACCACTTTGAAGAAAAGCTAAAAGACTATATGCATTATTTTGACGGCGAGCAATATATTTGTACAAATGATTTTAGACCTGGAATTAAAGAAATTGCTACAAAGTATTATAGTTATAGGTTTAATGAAGTTTTGTTTATAGATGATGTTAATAAAGTTGCGGAAGATGCAAAATCATTAGGTGTCCCTTTTGTTGGTATTCCATCTAATTTTCATAATGGTTTTCAAAGACAAGGTATGTTAGGCACTGGGGTAAAATATATTCTAGATTCAATTAAAGATATTGATGAGAATCTTATCAGAAAAATAGATTTAGAGAATCTAAAGAACGAGTTATGGAACAAATAAAGAAGGGAATATTTATTGACTTTGATGGAGTTATTTCAAAATCTTCTGTGCGGGTTACTATTGATTTTCTTCATTATTTCTTTAACAAACGGGAACCTATTAGCTATAATTTTGTTGAAAATTATGTAAAGGTTGTTTCCTGTTTTCCGGTAGATGATTCAGTTAGGTTGCTTTTTAAATCTCTCGGTTTGGAAAGGTATCTAAAATCTTTTTACAAAGAGTTTAAAGCCCTTGATTCTGATAGTAGTAGTATAATAATTGATAAAACATTTTATGGATTTTTGGATTTCTGTGAGGAGCATTCAATTGAATACCGAATTCTATCGTTAGCTTCAAAAAACCGACTTGAATTGATTAAGGGTATTAATCCCAAAAGAATTCTTGGTCTTGAATATTCGAAAGCAAATTCGAAAACATATGCATCCATTCTTAAATCATTTTCTAAGAATAAAATAGAATGGTTTCAATTAGATGATAGTCCTTTAGCTCTCCGTTCAGGCAAGCGTGCAGGTCTAAAAACTATTATGATGTTAAATGATGTCTTTACCATAAAAGACTACCAATTAAATAAAGAATTCATTGATTTTAAAACAGTTTCTTTTAATCATATTAAGAAAATAATATCGTAAAATTATTTTCTTATTCTAAAAAATAAAAAGTAGAGGATATTTACTATGATAATTCTGCCAGGTTATACAATTAAAGAGCAAATTCATTCGGGAGAAAAAAGCGTAGTTTACCGAGGGGATAAAGTTGGTAAGCCGGTAATCATAAAAATACTTCACAACGAATACCCTGATTCTAATGAATTAACTTCTTTCAAACATGAATATAATATTCTTGAAAAAGTAATTTCTCCGGGTATCATTCGGGCTGTTGGTTTAGAAAAGCATAAGAATAGTCTAGCAATTATTTTTGATGATATAGGTGGAGATTCTCTTTCTAAGCTTTTCCAAGATATTAAATCTTATTCATTGACTGAGCTTTTAAACATAATGTTAATGTCAGTGAAAGCTTTGGGAGAAGTGCATAATTTAAAATTAGTTCACAAAGATATAAAACCGCATAATATTATTTTAAATAAATCTAATGGCGTTCTAAAAATTATTGACTTTGGAAATGCAAGCCTACTTGCCAAACAAAATTCTTTCATTCCATTGAATAGCTCTCTAGAAGGAACGTTAGCGTATATATCACCTGAGCAAACGGGTAGAATGAACCGAACAGTTGATTATCGCACCGACTACTACTCATTAGGCGTTACATTTTATCAGTTGCTTACGGGTGAACTCCCTTTCATAACTTCTGACCCTATGGAATTGGTTCATGCTCATATCGCAAAAACACCAGTATCCCCTGCTGAAAAAAATAAAACACCTAAAGTAATTTCTGATATAGTAATGAAATTATTACAAAAAAACCCGGAAGATAGGTACCAGAGCAATGCGGGATTGGTTTATGATTTAGAATGGTGTTTGGCGAATATCGCCGTAGGGACAGGTCGCGACCTCTCCCTACAGATTGGCGCGAACGATTTCTCCGGCAAATTCCAAATACCCGAAAAATTGTATGGTAGAACAAAAGAAGTCATTCAAATTATTAAAGCATTTAGGCATGTGGCAGAGGGTAATACAGAGTTACTTCTAATATCGGGTAGATCTGGTATTGGTAAATCAGTATTAATCAATGAAGTCAGTAAACCCATTACTGAATACAGAGGTTATTTTGCTTCCGGCAAATACGATGTATTTAAAAGATCAATACCGTATAGAGCAATCACTCAGAGTTTTCAAAGCTTAATCCAGCAAATACTTACTAGTAGCCACGAGGAAATTATTCTATGGAAGAAAAATTTATTAGATGCCTTAGGAGTGAATGGTAAAATTATTATAGATGTAATTCCAGAACTTGAAACTTTGATCGGCGAACAACCGCTAGTCAGCGAACTTGGACCAACTGAATCACAAAATCGGTTTAACTTAGTTTTTCAGAATTTCATAAGAGCATTCTGTACAAAAGATCACCCTATCTCAATTTTTCTAGATGATTTGCAATGGGCGGATACTCCAAGTATTCAATTACTTCAAACAGTACTTTCTAATCCAGAAATGAAGTATTTGTATTTAATATTATCCTTTCGGGATAATGAAGTGTTGCCCACAGATCCACTTTCCCTAATGCTTGAAGATCTAAAAAAATCAGGATTTGTTCCAAAGGAAATTGTATTGGAGCCTATTTCCATATCAGATATATCTCATTTAGTGAGTGATACTCTTTTGTGTGAGGAAACAAAAGTAAAAGAATTAGCCACTGTATTATTTGAGAAGACTAAGGGAAATCCATTTTTTGTTAATGAAGTATTTAAAAATTTCTATGAGAAAGATTTTATCGAATACAAAGACGGTGTCTGGAATTGGGAAATTTCTAAAATTAGAGATGTAAAAATTTCTGAAAATGTGATTGATCTTATGATTGAGAAGGTTAGTGAGCTTCCAAAGCAAAGTATTGAAATATTAAAATTAGCTGCTTGCATTGGAGATTGGTTTCGTATAGATGTATTTGCACAAATCGTAGATAAGCCTATTGAAATAATCAATAGAGAATTAGAGTTAATTTCGAATGAGGGTTTCTTTTTAATTTCAGGAAATATTACTCGCTTTGTGCATGATAAAATTCGAGAAGCAACATATACATTAATAACAGCAGACGAAAAGGCCAAGAATCATTATACGATTGGTTCTACATATTTGAATATGGCAAAGCCAGAAGAAGTTGAGGATTTAGTTTTTACAATCGTTAACCAATTAAATCAGGGGATTATTCATATTACCTCTAACGAGGAAAAAACAAGACTACAAGGACTCAATATTATAGCAGGAAAAAAATCCCTTGCATCTACAGCATATGAAGCATCACTTAAATTCTTTCAAATAGCTATTGATCAATTGCCAGATAATTCTTGGACGGCTAATTATGAATTAACCCTAGAATTGTTTACAAACAGAGCAAAGGCTGAGTATCTTTGTAAAAATTTTGAGTCTGCCGATAAAACTTTTAATTTGATTTTGTCTCATGCCAAAACTGAATTAGATAAAGTAACCGTTTATGAATTAAAATCTTCAATGTATGTAAGTCAGAATAAAATTTTAGAGTCATTAGATATTTTAAAACAAGCATTAAAATCCTTTGGAGTTGATCTTCCTAAAAAGCCTACAGAGCTTTCACCATTGCCTGAAATTATTAAATTCAAATTGAAACAAGGAAAAAAGCCAATTATGGATTTGGCTAATCTACCTTTGATAAACAATCAAAAATTTCTTATGATTATGCGTTTGCTGAATGCAGCTGTTCCAGCATCCTTTATTGCGCAGCCTAATTTATTTCCTGTATTAGTTTTAAAAATGGTAAATCTATCACTCAGAAATGGCAATGCTGCTTTGAGTTCCTTTGCCTACGTTGCATTTGGCTTAATTCAGGGATCCGGTCTTGGAGATTTTAAAACTGGGCATGAGTTTGGGAAGTTAGCTGTTCATTTGATTGAAAAGTTTAATGCAAAATCCATTGAGTGTAGAACTTATTTTATTTTCACAACAATGGTAAGTCATTGGACGCATCATGCCAAGGAAGCAATTCCATATTTCCAGACCGCAATACAAAGTGGTCTGGAAAATGGAGACTTACAATATACATCCTATGTGGTAAATCATTATAACTTTCAAGCATTGCTCATGCGAGTAAATCTTGATATGGTAATGGAAAGTTTTCAGAAATATGATCCTGTTATGAAGAATTTGCAACAGTATGATTCTTACTTAATGTACAAAATGAATCAACAGTTTGTTCATAATATGCATGGTCAAGCTAATGATATATTATTTTTAAAGAGTGATAAATTTGATGAAGCAACATCGGTTCCCGAATGGGAGGTTGCTCATAATTCTACAACCTTATTCGTTTATTATACTTTTAAATCAGAACTCTATTTCTTTTTTGGTGATATTTTGAAAGCTAGCGAGTATTCATTATTAGCTGTTTCACATGAAGGTGGAGTTTTTGGTATGATGTATGTACCCGAGCAGGTATTCTTTGATTCTCTTATCTGTGCGAAACTAATTTTGAAAACCCAAGACAATAAAAAGCAAAAAGAATACAGAAAACGGTTGGATAAAAATTATAAACGAATGAAGAAATGGGAAGAGAATTGCGAAGCAAACTACGGTCATAAGTTCCATATTATACAAGGTTTGACCGAGCAAATAGAGAATAAGAGCGATAAGGCGCTTGCTTCTTTTGAAAAAGCAATCCATTTAGCAAAGCAATATGAATATACACTCGAAGAAGCGATTGCTAATGAGTTTATTGCTGAGATATGGATTAATCGAGGAAAAGAGCGATATGCCGATATGCATTTAATAGACGCTCACTATGCTTATAAAAAATGGGGATGTGAGCCAAAAGTAAAGCAATTAGAAGAAAAATACCCACAATTGAAACGTCAGGCGACACGCACGATTAGTGCTGATATGACTGTTAGCTCTAGCTCTACCACTACAACCAAAACAGTAACAGGAGGTAGCTTCCTTGACTTAAACACTGTAGTAAAAGCATCGCAAACAATTTCAGGAGAAATTCAACTCGGAAAACTATTAGAAAAGATGATGAAGATTCTATTTGAAAATGCAGGAGCCGAGAAAGGTTATTTTCTTCTAAAAGAAAAAGAGAAGTGGTATATAGAGGCAGAAGGAAATGCAAACACGGATAGCATTTCCGTATTAGAAGCTAAACCATTGGAAGGATATTCTGAGTTATCCCCTAATATTGTGAATTATGTAATAAGAACAAAGAGCATTATCTTACTCAACGATGCAACGAAGAAAGGAATCTTTGTAAATGATAGTTATGTAAAAGCAAAACAGCCGAAGTCAATTCTTTGTTATCCAATCATCAACCAAGGAAATTTAGTTGGAGTAGTATACTTAGAAAACAATTTAACTACCGATGCATTTACACCGGATAGATTGGAGATACTAAAAGTATTGTCGTCTCAAATTGCGGTGAGTGTAGAAAACTCTCTGTTATACGCTAACCTGGAAGAAAAGGTAGAAGAGAGAACAAAAGACTTAAACGAAGCCCTTGTTGAAGTTAGAGGATTAAAAGAACAGCAAGATGGAGATTATTTCTTAAACACACTCTTGATCGAGCCACTCGGACAAAATAATGCATTTAGTAAAAATGTAGAGATTGAATTTTTCGTTAAGCAAAAGAAGAATTTTATATTCCGAAAAAGAGAATATGAATTGGGTGGGGATATTAATATTTCAGAAAATATAGAACTCCAAGGAAAAAAATACATTGTTTTCTTAAATGGGGATGCAATGGGTAAATCAATTCAAGGTGCTGGAGGAGTATTAGTATTAGGCACTGTGTTTAAATCTATTATCCAGAGAACTATTTCAACGGCAGCGGGTAAGAACGTATATCCAGAGAGATGGCTTAAGAATGCATTTATTGAAATGCATAAAGCATTTGAAAGCTTTGATGGGTCTATGCTAATGTCTACGGTGTTTGGATTAATTGATGAAGTGACCGGGACAATGTATTTTATGAATGCAGAGCATCCTGACATGGTGCTGTATCGAGATGGAATAGCAAATTTTATTGAGAATCCAAACCAATATCGCAAATTAGGAACACAAGGACAATCGGGAAATATATCTGTAGAGGTATTTTCATTGAGACCGGATGATGTAGTGATTCTTGGTTCAGATGGAAGAGATGATATTATTTTAGGAAAAGACCCAACGACCGGCTCTGATATTATTAATCAAGATGAGCTTTTATTTTTAACTCATGTGAAGAAAGCTGATGGAGATTTGGAAAAGATATATGAAGAGATTAAAAATACAGGAAAGCAAATGGATGATCTCTCTTTGTTTAAGATTCATTACACAGGAGTAGCAGCAGAGCAGAACAAAATGGAGGAAGACTTAAAACTCCTAGAAGACTACAAGGAGAAGATGGAATTTGTGAAGTATACTGAGGCAGGTGAAGAGGTAATTTCAAGTTATCCGCATCTAACTAACTGTCTATACGAAATATCATTTGCATGTAAACAGTTGGGTCAATATGAAAAAGCGATTGATTATGGAGAAAGACTTAGACTTCGTGATACAAAAAATATTCCGAATCTCATAAACTTAATTGAAGCCTATAAAGGCGTAGGAAAGAAAGAGCGCGCTAAAACAATATTAGACGCTTGTATAAAAGCAAGACCAGAAGATGTTCGATTTAAAAAACTAAAAGAGGAGTTATATAAATAAAATGAGCTATATACACAACGAAATAAATAGTGTAGATGTGGTTGAATTGGAAGAATCTATTGATTTATATTCAGCCCCACCAATTAAGAAATTTTTAAAGACACTCGTATTAAACAAAAATAAAAAAATAGTAATTTCTTTAGAGAAAGTTACCTTCCTTGACTCTTCCGGTCTTGGAATGTTAGTAAATCTATTCTTCGAATGCAAACAACGGGAAGTGCAAATCAAATTAGCAAAGGTTAGTGCAGAGGCTAGGAATATTTTCAGACAAACAAAAATGGAAAACAATTTTGAAATATTCGAGACAGTAAACGAAGCAATTGCTTCGTTTTAAGTTACAATAAAAAGGGAGATAAGTAGATAATATGAGTTATGTGCACAGAAAAGTAGTTGGTGTAGATGTGATTGAATTGGATGAATCAATAGATTTATATTCAGTTCCAGAATTAAAAAAATTTTGCAAAGAACTACTAAAAAAAGAAAGCAAGAGAATTGTATTTAATATGGAAAAATTAAAATTCATCGACTCCTCTGGATTAGGCATGTTAGTCAACTTATCTCACGAATGTAAACAGACTGATGTTGGACTAAAGCTTGCCAGTATGAGTGTAGAAGCAGAGAGAACATTTAGCCTAACAAAGATGCAGAATAATTTTGAAATATTCCCAACAGTCAACGAAGCGATTCGTTCTTTTGGCTAGAGGAGTCATATTTAATAAACTAATACTTGACAGTAACGAAAATTAAAATCCAATTTCTATTATGCTATCAGAAATTCTAATAAAAGTTTTTATAAAGAACGCAGAGGATGTTACTGATAAAAAAGTAAGAGGGAATTTAGGTTATCTGGGTGGGTTTGTAGGGATTGTGGTTAATCTACTGTTATTCTCTATCAAACTCACAGTCGGTCTTATTGTAACAAGCATTGCTGTGATTGCGGATGCGTTTAATAATCTTTCTGATGCAGCTTCCTCCATCGTGACTATTCTAGGATTTAAAATATCTAAAATGCCAGCAGACAAAGAGCATCCATTCGGTCACGGTAGAATGGAATATATATCTGCACTGATTGTCGCCTTCATGGTAATGCTAGTCGGTATGCAATTCGTAAAATCTTCCTTTGAAAGAATTCTAAATCCGGAAAAAGTAACCTTCGAACTAATTCCCTTTCTGTTATTGGTAGTCTCCATTCTATTAAAAGTCTGGCTAAGCATATTTAACCGCTACATGGGAAATAAAATAAACTCCTCCGCTTTAAAGGCTGCTTCTGTCGATGCATTAGGAGATGTATTCACCTCAAGCTGCGTCGTATTATCTTTATTAGCTGCTAAATATACGGATTTTCCTATAGACGGCTATGCGGGTATTGTAGTTGCTCTTGTCATCTTGTATTCCGGTTTTTCTCTCGTAAAAGAAACGATCAGTCCACTTCTTGGAGAAGCACCTTCCCCAGAACTTGTAGAAAGTATCAATAGTTCTTTACTTTCCTATGACTATATAACCGGTGTTCATGATCTAATCATTCATAATTATGGAGTAGGAAAATTTATGGCTACGATTCACGCCGAAATACCTGCTGATATAAATATTTTGAAGATTCATAACATCGTTGATAAAGCAGAAAGAGAAATTTCTAAAAAATTGGGCATAATGTTATTTATCCACATGGATCCGGTATCGAATGATAATGAAGAAGAAAAAATTGCAAGAAACTCTGTGCATAGAACAATTTCTTCCATACCCTGCATTAAATCCTTTCATGATCTAAGAGTTGTAGAAGGGGGAGAAGGAGAAAAAAAGAATTTAATATTCGATGTCGTCGTTGATTCACTTTCCATGAATAAGACAAGCAATGAAGACACAATAAAAGAAGATCTTCAAATAAATTTAACCAAACTTCACCCTGACTACAATTTCATCATAACCATAGATTATCAGTTTTATTAATCCATCTCAAATTAGTAATTTCATTTTCAAGCTTAGTATTCCTAAAAAGATGGAATATCATATTGAAAGTAGGTTTAAAATGAGATGTTTTAAATTATTATTCTTTTTATTTTTTGGGATTGGAATTTTCTATTCTCCGACATTAAAAGCCAACTGCACATACTGCTACCAAATAGCATCAGTAGAAATCACCTATCGCAATAAAAAAACACAGCATGGATATATTTCATGGAGTCCAAACCAAGATGTAAATCTTACCGAAAAAGGATTTTTAGAAGAAGCAAAGAAAATGCAGAGAGTCCGTTTCTTTAAAAATCTATCCAAGCGCACGGTAGGCTCTGATGAGAATACGGCTAATGTGTATTATGCACTAGCTAGAAATGTAATGCTTCTAAGACGTTATGACATAAAAAGGCTGAAAATTTTGAATTCCAATTTTGGTGAAACACGCTCTGATATTCAAATCATTAAAAAATGGTAAGATAATAGCATTTTTCTGAATGTGAAAAAAAAACTTTATTTCAGAAAAATATTGCATTTTTAAATGTTAAAAAAAATAGTAATCACTATTGCTACATAAAAGAGGCTTACATGGAGAAATCCCTAACTTATGATAAAACGATTAACTTAGTAAGAAGTAGTTCATCGACACCTTTCTGGTATGAATCCGTAAAGAATTTTGATAATAAAGACTTTAAGACTTCATTCTTTAATTTACTGCGATATGTAAATAGCACAATTGTAATTCCCAACGAATCGAGTGAATCAACAGAACTTCACCTTCCACATGGATCAATCATTATAAATATAAAGATAGATTCAAAAGGCTATGAAATTTCTGCGCCCTTCTTAAAAGTTCCCGATGGTCCGAATGGAATTGGTATGATGCGACAAATTGCCGAGCTTAATTTCTCTTACCTTGTATTAGGTCAGATTATTTTGAAAGGAAATGATTTTTACTTCGAGTATAAAGACTCTCTAGAAAATTCAGAGCCTTATAAAGTATACTCTCTATTAGAAGAAATTTGTTTCTGTGCTGATTACTATGATGATGTATTCATTGATAAATTCAAAACAGAGGCAGTAAAAAAACCAGAACTCGATGTATTTAGTTCTTCCGAACTCGATACCGCTTTCAATAAATTCAATGAGATTATAAAGGAAGGTATTTCCATTGTTGAATACTTTGAGTCAAAGCGCTATTATTCTCTGGCTTGGGAAATGATGGAAAATATTTTCTTAAAAATAGATTATGTAATTGCCCCCCAGGGAATATTGGGTGCGAAGTTAAGTGAGACAAAAGGTTTACTTTTTGCCAATGACGCCCAACAGACATTAGTCGCAAACACAAAAGTTAAATTACTAGAATTGCTAAACTATGATAGACAAAAATTTAACTCTTCTCTTTTCCATCCTAAGTTTTTAATACCAATTCGAAAGAGAGGCGAACTTCCTTATATACAAGATTTCATGGGAAGCACACATGAAGCCATGACAAGTTCTTTGGGAAATAAAAACTATGTAGATATTACGGTATCAGCACTTTATTTAATTTATGATTTATTCTATAAAAACTCAATTCCAAATGAAATCGCTTCTTTCTTAGATTCTGCTTTAGAAAGAGCCGGGGGCAAAGATTGGAAGACAAGTGCAGAGATTCTTTACGATGCAGTAAATAAAATTATGGATTTGAATCCAGAAGAAGATATAGGCAATAAATTAGGTGGAACAGTTACACACGGTAGCACCAAATCAATTTTCGGTAAAATTACAGGTCTATTCAAAAAACAAATCGGAGAATTACTATGAGTGAAATAGAAAAAATTGAGCCAGTCATTTTTAAAATAAATACAGCGAGTGGCAGTGGAACAGGGTTTTATATTCAAGATCAAAATCTAGTTGTTACAAATTATCATGTAGTCAGCGGATACAAGAAAGTAGCCATTGAAATGCAAGACAAAAACACTCTCTCTGCGGACGTAATGGTCATTAACCCATTAATTGATATTGCTTTATTAAAACCAGAAAAAACTTTAACAGGCTTACCGAACGTAACCTTTAAGAAACATGATAGCCTAAAAAATAGAGACAAAGTCTCCGTCTTGGGATTCCCATTTGGAATGCCTTTCACAGTAACAGAAGGAATCATTTCAGCAACAAAGCAACTATTAAACGGACAGGCTTATATCCAAACCGATGCCGCCGTCAACCCGGGTAATAGTGGTGGACCGGTTGTGAACATGAACGGGGATATCATTGGAGTGACAACTAGCAAATTTACACAAGCGGATAATATGGGATTTGCTCTACCAATCGATCATGTTATGGAAGAACTAGAAGCATACAAACTAAATCCAAATATCGCCTATGCAGTAAAATGTCCTTCGTGTAATTTTTCTTTACATGAGCCTATGGACAATTGTGCAAATTGTGGAGCTGCATTAAAAAAAGAGTTATTCGATGAACAACCAAAGACAGAAATGGCAGTTTTTGTAGAAGAAGTTTTCAATGAACTAAAAATTGATCCAGTCATTGCAAGACGAGGTGTAGACTTTTGGGAATTTCATAGAGGAAGTGCTCTTGTTCGCTATTTCGTTTATCGCAATAGCTTCTTATTTGCAACGAGTCCTCTTGCTAAACTACCAAAAACAAATTTGCAAGAAGTTTATAAATATATTTTGAGTAATCCAGTTTCTCCATTCTATCTTGGAATCAGCCAGGGGCTAATATACATTTCCTACCGCGCCCATCTTTCCGATTTAAAATCATCTAAACGATCTCTCATTCAGAAAAATCTAGCAGCTCTTGCCATCAAAGCAGATGAATTAGATAACTTCTTAATCGAGACCTATGGATGCGAGTGGCACGAAGAGTCAAAAAAAGAATAAGCCAACAAAGGCACTGAAAATTACAATGCTGTTTCTTCACGGATAAGCATTGTAATCCATAAAATTAAAATGCTTAAAAAAATCATATTTTTCTTCGTTCTTTTATCGGCAAATTCCATTTGTCCGCAAGATTCAAAATTAGAATCTGAAAAAATCTATCAGTCTGTTTTAAAAGCAACATTTGTGAATGATAAAATTGAAGTAGCAAAGAAATTCCTATCAATAAGTGAATGTAAGGAAGGAGCTTATACAAGAAAATTATTGAAAGATTCCCATTACTGGAACCGTGAAGCGGGAATTTTTATTGTAGGAGAATGCAAAAATCCAAATCTAGATAAAGAGATATGTAACCTATTTATAGAAGATCATATGATCCGCACACCAATTCGAGAATTAATTAAAAAAAATCCAAGTCGCTATACAAAAGATTTAATTGCTATTTATAAAAATGATATATGGAATGCTAATAAGAAAGAATTATTTCAACTATACGAAATTACGCAAGATGAGAATACTTCCAATTTTCTACAAAGCATTATTAAAAATCCAAAATCTCCCGATAGAAGTCTTGCCATTCAGTCTCTACTCAAGCATCCGAAGAAACAAAATGATTCCTTTATACGTTCCTATTTAAAAGATAACGAATTAAGGAAATACTCACTCCAATGGATTGTTGAAAATGGGTCAAATGATGATTTACCTCTCTTTCAAGAAATTTTAAGTAATACTAATTCAAAAATGGAAGACTTAGTATTTGCTTGCATGGCTATTGGAAAATGGGGAAACGAAAAAGAAAAGAAATCAACCTATCTGCGTTTTCTAAAGGAGGATAGTCAGAGTTTACTACCTTCTGTATTCTTCATTTTTAATAAGATGATGGATGAAAATCTATTCAGCGAAATTAGTAGACTCAGCCGCACAGGTAAAACGCAAACAATTCGAACAGAAGCAATTCTACAAATCAAGGATTTACCAAATCAAAAAAAATATGCTTTTCTAATTCTATTTTTACAGGAGGAATACCAAACACAAAATCAAGCTGATATTGGTGATGCTTTCGCAACTGTAATTACTTTTGGAATTCATGGAATTTTTCAAGGCTTGCAAGAGAAGAATAGAAAGAACAAATTTGCATCGATTCAATCAGAAGTAATACAACTCTTACAAAAAGAAACCGGTGAAAGATTTACAACCGCTCCTGAATGGAAAGCCTGGGCAAATCAAAAGAAACATTTACCAATCACAATTACCTTTGAATAAATCTTGACCTAAACCAAAACTATCGTCAGAATGTTCCTATGGCTACTGAACTTCATAATTTCTTAGCACAGACTGTTGCAGAGCGCATTGACCCGCATAAATTAATGAAACTAAGAAAAGAGTTTGACGGGGTATTACAGGCATTATCCCCCGTAAGAAAATATGCTCCACGAATTTACATAGGAGGGGTTTATGAAAAGAGAATCGAGATTAACACCTATGCAGATATGGATATTCATATTTACTATCCTTACGATCTACAAGACCATATACGAGAAATAGCTGAGTATGCATTTGAACTAGTCTCTAAAAAATTTGAAACACGTTCACTCGGACTACTCTATCGAATTACAATCAACGAAGACTATGATATCGACTTTGTTTCTGGAAGAGCAGAAGATTCCGAATACGGATACTCGTTATTATACGACCCGGAGACAAACCAAAGGCAAACAGGCAAGCTGCAAGAGCAACTCAATCTTATCCGCAATGCAAGATCAATGTTACGACTTGTTAAATTATGGAAGCGCCATAAACTTCTAATATGGGATTCTGCTAAACTTGAAAAGTCCGAGATGCCTTATTTTCTCAAACGAAAAGAATTAAATGATTATGGAATTGCATTCCAGCAATGGCTTATGATTAATATGGAACTCAAAAAAAAATTTGCAGGTCAATACGAAGTCCAGAGATTCATGGCTGCCGGCGAAGAAACACTCAAAGCGGTTAAAGACAAATTCTGGATTCGAACTATTTTTTAAAACTAGATAATCGAGACAAGTATCACCGTAACAATCAGGAACCAGATGACGTAGAGTATCCGCCATATCAATTTAAGCTTGACATTCAAAATGTGTAAATGTCATATTTGTAATTACAAATGATATCTTAATAGAAGCAACTACCAAGGAGAATTAATACCATGAAATCTTTATACCAATTAGAAGGAATGACTTGTGGACACTGCGTTATGCATGTAGAAAAAGAATTTTCTAAAGAAGGAATCACTGCGAAAGCTGATTTAAAAAATCATTCTGTTAGCGTTGAATCAGAATTAGACTCTAACATGTATAATAAATTAAAAACTGCTTTAGAGGAAGAAGGTTACTCACTAGGGAACAAACTTGAATCCTGACAACAAACAAGAAATTACACTTGATCTTTTTGGGATGACCTGCGCTAATTGTGCCCTTCGCATAGAGAAGGGTTTACACAAAGTTACCGGTGTCGAAGATGCAAGAGTTAATTTTGCCCGCGAAACTGTTTACGTAAGATACGATAACTCAATCAAACCGAAAGATTTATTTAACAGAGTAGAATCCCTTGGATACAAAGCTTCTGAACACTCAGAGGCTAATGCATATAAAACGGAAGATAAACACAAAGCAGAACTTAGAAAACTAAAATTTCGTTTTATTATTTCTGCAGTTTTATCTATTCCACTACTTTACACAATGGTTTCTCATTTTTCTATTCTTTCTTTTTTACCATTGCCAGCAATCTTTATGCATCCATGGGTTCAATTTTTACTCGCTACACCGATTCAATTCTGGATTGGATTTCCTTTTTATAATGGTGCTTACAGGGCATTGAAAAATAAAGCGGCTAATATGGATGTGCTTGTTGTAACAGGAACTTCAGCGGCATACGGTTATAGTCTTGTGATGAGTCTTTTACAAGGAATAAGACAGGGTGATATATTCTATATGAATATAATGAATCATATTGAGCATCTAGGTAATTCTGCTTTTCCTCCCCTGTATTACGAAACTTCGGCTGTATTATTAACCTTTATCCTCGGAGGCAAATGGATAGAAACCGTTGTACGGGGACAAAGCTCTAGTGCGATCAAAGCTCTTTTAAAATTAAAACCAGAAACTGCTCGAGTTAAGAAAGAAAACAACTGGGTAGAACTCCCTTCTGAATTTTTAAAACTTGATGATCTAATTCTAATTAAACCCGGCGAAAAAATTCCTACAGATGGGATCGTTGTAGAAGGAAATAGCTCTGTAGACGAATCCATGTTAACCGGTGAGAGTCTCCCTGTAGAAAAAACATTAAGCAGTAAATTACTCGGCGGAACCATTAATGGAAACGGAGCATTAATCTTAAAAGCAGAAAGAATAGGATCTGATACACTCTTAGCTTCCATTATTAAAACCGTTGAAGATGCACAAACAAGCCGTGCCCCACTCCAAAAAATTGCAGATAAAATTTCTGGAGTATTCGTTCCAATTGTAGTCTTACTGGCTACTCTTGATTTTGCGCTATGGTTTCTTTTTTTAGAGCCAGGCATTTTAGGTGCTGCACTGGAAAAAGCAATCGCCATGTTAGTGATTGCTTGTCCCTGTGCGCTTGGTCTTGCCACCCCTGTTTCCCTTTTGGTCGGAACAGGTAAAGCCGCAGCAAAAGGAATTTTATTTAGAAATGCAGAAGCCTTAGAAACAGCAGCATTTATAAACACAATCGCCTTTGATAAAACGGGAACTCTTACAGAAGGAAAGCCTTTTGTCGTTAAATACAAAACATTAGCGGATAATGAAAATTTCCCTCTAGAAAGAATTGCATCAGTAGAAGCAGGCTCAGAACATCCACTGGCTAAAGCTATTGTTAACTTCGCAAAGGAAAAAAATATTTTCCTGTCTAAGTTCACTAATCTACAAATTGAATCCGGTGGTGGAATAACAGCATTAGTCGGAAGTGAAAAAGTATTCGCAGGTAAAAAAAACTATTTAATCAGTCAGGGTTTCGAAGCTCCTATAGAATTATCAAATTTCGCAAGCGATTGGGAGAAGGAAGGAAGCACCGTTGTTTACTCCTTAGTATCCGGAAAAGAAAATGTTTGGTCAATATTTGCAATTGAAGATAAATTAAAAGCAAGCAGCAAAGACGCAATTAAAAAATTAAAGTCATTGGGTATAGAGCCAATCCTACTTACAGGGGATAACGAGAATACTGCGCGAAAGATTGCAAGTCAGGTCGGAATCGAAAAAGTATTTGCCTCTCTTTTACCGCAAGACAAAGCTAAAAGTATTTCCTCTCTTAAAGCAAAAGGAAAAAAAATCGCCATGGCAGGAGATGGAATCAACGACGCACCTGCTTTAGCCAGTGCTGATATAGGAATTGCAATGGGAACAGGAACTGATGTCGCCATCGAAACCGCCGGCGTTGTATTAGTTAAAGGAGACTTATTACGCCTAATTGATGTTATCCAAATCAGCCGAAGCACTGTTAGAAATATCAGACAAAATTTCTTCTGGGCACTTTGTTACAACGCTATCGGAATTCCCATTGCCGGTATAGGCTTATTAGCCCCCTGGATCAGCGGCGGAGCCATGGCTTTTAGTTCAATTTCAGTTGTGTTAAACGCTCTTTCGCTTAATTGGAAAAAGGAGTAGTTGATTCGTCTGAATGTCATTCCCGAAATTTTCTGTCGGGAATCTGTCGTTCTAAGTAGACTTTGATATTACTTTCTATCTTCAATAAGGGTTTTCGGTGATAACAACGATGAACTTTTTTAAGGTGAGGATGTTTCATTAGCTGACGTAAAATAAATATTCAAGTTTATTCCAAGACTACTATTTTTTTACTTGCCTAGAGTATTTGGAAAGAAAAACTTATGATTAGAATGACTTCTCGAACTGCTTCTAAACCTACTAAAGAATTTTTATCCAACCAAGATAAAAAACCGATTCATTTTCTCGGAGTAATTTCATCACGCATGAAAGATATGGATCAAGGAATTCTAGATGAACTGACAGCTGCCATTCTCTATTACTTAGATGAATTCCTCGAACATGATATAACTTTAGTCTCCGGATACACTTCACCCTTAGAAATTTATACAATTGATTCCTATTTAGAAAAAGGTGGGGCTGTTCGCGTTTACCAATCGAAACCCATTCCTAAAAAGCTAAAGAATTTTTCAGATAAAATTGAGTGGTTAGAATTTAAATCAAACAACGAGGATAATAGAGATTTATCGCTAGAAATAAATACAAAAGTCATTGAAATGGCAAAGGCAGTGTTTCTGCCGTATATTTCAGGAAAAGGTGGGGCTATTTATGGTTTGCTACAAGCATCCAAATTAGAAAAGCCTTTTTATACTTTAGAATATTCTGATTTAAAGGTGAAAGAAGAGTATTCTAAATTTGGATTAAAAATTCTATCTCAAGAAGATAATACCGTTCTACAGGAGTTATCCGCTTCATTTGTTTCTATAAAAAAAGCAAATGAGAAATCAAAAAAAGCTTTAGGTCAATTCCTAACTCCGAGAGAAGTAGCTGATTTTATTTATGATGTATTGGCTTTACTCATAAAGGACACAAGCAAAGTAAAAAAAGTCATCGACCCAGCATGTGGGAAAGGTATTTTCTTTGAAGCGGGTAATGCGCATACTGCATTCAAGAATGCTAGCTTTTATGGAATAGAAATTGATTCTAGACTTGAAAATGATTTGAAGAAAATTCCAAACCTAAACTATGTTCTTGGCAATGGGCTTTCTTCTAATCTTGCCGATTGGAATCAGGAAGAATCCTTTGATATTGTTGCAGCTAATCCTCCGTATGGCGGAGATGGACTTTTAGATTTACTTTCCATTTTACATCCAGAATGGGAATCAAATCCAGACACAAAGAAATACAAGGCGTTAGCCGCTGATCTATATTCTTATATTTTTCCACGCCTAAAAGATGACTCCGATATGCAAATGAATATTGATTCAAAGGCAGATACATTATTTGATATGAGTCAATATAAATCGGAATCATTGAGCCTAGACAAACAAATTGAGCGATTGAAAATTGAACTGGGAAATAAAAGAATTAAAGAAGAAGAAATTTCAAAATCATTTGTAGAGAAAATTGCTCATTATCCGATAGAAAATCTTTTTCTAGAACGTATGCTAAGACTTCTTAAACCAAATGGTTATCTCGGCATTGTGATTCCTTCTTCGCAGTTAGCAAATTCTTCTAATATTGGAGTCATTCGCTATTTGCAAAAAAAATGTTATGTTAGAATGGTTGTTTCTTTGCCAAGATCAGTATTTAAAGATTGCAATGCCTCTACAAATATTTTAATTCTACAAAAATGTATCCCAACCGAAGGCTACGAAGTGTTCTTCGCGGGTATCGAAGATGAGTTAGAAACTAGCCTTATAAAAATTAAAAATCGTTTTTCAGATTTCTTAAAGGGAGAAAAAATTGAACCAGGCTATCTTTCCCCTGCGTGGTGTAATACGATCTATGAAAAAACGGTTACTACAAGTCCGAGGATGGAAGGCGATTTTTATAGACCGAAGTACATTCGAAACTTAAATGTTCTGAACAAATACTTGGTTAAATCTTTGAGTAATTTTATATCTAGTAATGATATTGCATCAGGACATAGAGGAAAAACTGATTTCAAAAAGAAAGGAGTAATTTATATCGATGCAAAAAATGTGAGAATGTTTGGTATTCTACAACAGGATTTAAGGTATGTCGATAAACAATCAGCATTTAACAGTTTTGAGAGGCAATGTAGGTATGGAGATATTCTTATTAACCGCTCTGGAGATGGGACGATAGGAAGATGTTGCGTTTATGCGGAAAATTTTGAGTCTTGTGTTAGCGGTGATTTATATAAAATTAATTCAACAAAATCTATAAATCCTTTTTACCTTGCTATTTTTCTAAATTCTAAATTTGGATACTTACAATTAGAAAGACTCTGGTCAGGAGTTTCTGGAATGGTTCATTTAGATAAATCAGATATTCCAAAAATTGCCATATCCCTTATGAATGAGATTGATCAGAAAGTATTAGAAAAAAACTTAAAATATTTATATAGTCAAACTTCTTCTCTTAGCGCAAAATTAGATAAGAATACCTTTAAGGAGTATTACATTATTTTGGAAAAAAATATGAAAAAATACATTCAATCCTTTGAAGAAGCTTTTGAAAAAAGTGATTTCTCGACATTCAATGAAATAAATTTAGCAAAACAGAAATTAAATTAAAACCAAACGATGATCCAAGAAGACCTAATAAAAAATCTTAAAGAAGACCATTTATTTTCAAAAATAAGGAGCACTTCGGTTAAGATTGATAATCCTTTAGTTGCAAATTCAATTTTATTTCAAACACATATTAATATCCTTTTAGTTTTATCAATTAATACCAAATTAGCGACATACAGGTTTTTGAATGATATTCCCACTCAAATAAAAGACAATTTAAAGTTATACGAAAATGGGATTCCTCTGTATTTAATTGTAAATCCATTACTCTCCAATGATGTGTTAGTCTGTAAATTAAAAATGGATTCTCCTGTCTTATTTTCTTTTGAAGAAATCGGTGATTTATCAGAATTACCTGATCTTACTAAAATTGAAAATGACATTGCAAACTTTAAATCTGTAAGTTCAGAGTACATTGCTTTTCAAAATTTATTTCATTTTACAAAAGAAAAATATAAAAATAAACATGAAGATAGAATCTTAAAAGAATTTAATAAAGTTATTTCGTCTCTTCTGGCAGGGGAAACACTTAAAGGATTAAACTTAGATTTAAAAAAATCATATGAATATTTAAAAGAGAAAAGAAGTTTTTCAGTATCTTCCGCATATCGTAGAGTAATTCAACCTTTGTTTCAAGGATATTCTGAAAATTTAAACAATGTTTCAGATGAAGCAAAATCAGATAGATACATGACTCCAGATGAAGTGATTGACTTTATGGTTACTATTTCAGAGCCTAAAGCAAATGAAATGAAAGCAGATTTGTCCTTTGGGTCTGCTGGTTTTTTATTGCAAACAGCGTATAAAGCTACTGGAACAGACGAAAAAGATAACCAAAACTTAATCGGATTTGAAATTGATACAATCTTAGTTGATACGGCAAATATAGCATTTTCTCTGGCAAATTTGTCTTTGCCTTTAATTCAAAATGACTCTAGTCTGATTAAATCCAAATTTCTACAAGAAGATAGTTTTGATTTAATAATAGGAAATCCGCCAGGGTCTGATTCAGAAGAGTCCGTATTTCCATCTGTAGAAGAAATCGAGAAGGTAATTGAGGCAGAGCATTATAGAAATCCAGAATTGTTCATTCTTAGAGCATTGCAACTCTTGAAGGAAGGAGGGCGATTATGTTTAATGATTCCAAGCTCTTTTTTATCAAATCAAAAATATGAAAATACAGTGATATTGCTAAGGCAGACTTATTCGATTGAGCTAATAGTATCGCTTCCAAAAGGCATTTGCTCAAATGCAAACTCATCTATGAATATAATTCTAATAAAGAAAAAAAAGCCTTTGAAAGATTATAGAATTTTTTACGGAGGTATTGATGGAACTTCAAATCTTAAATCAGATTTTTCTGATTTACTCAATACCTATCAACTATTCAAAACAGGAAAAACTCCGATTTCTGATAACATTAAAGAACATTTATTGGAAAATCTTCCGGAGAGTGAACGGAAAGACTTGGAAAAAGTGAATAAAGAAATAGCGGCTAATGACAACTTCGAAAATCCGCTTGAGGAGCAAAAGGAAGTTTACGAATTCAAAGGGAAAAAATATTCGAGAAATATAACTCGATCTAATTTCTTAAAAAATTTATACAGCTATAATTGCCAAGTCATTGGTTGTTCTTTTAATACAGCGTCCGAATTTTCTGGAATGCAAGAAAGTGTTGTTCATACGCATCACATAAAATTTAGATCTTCGGAAGGTAAAGATCATTTAGGAAATATGATTGTCCTTTGCCCTACCCATCATGGTTCTTTTCATGGTCCGGGTGTTCATGTAATCGACTTAAAAAAGAAAATCGCTAAATTAAACGTTACAATTTTGCATCTGCATGTTGATCCTAAGCATATTGCTTATGTTTTAGATTTAGATTCTAATCTAGACGATGGAATTGTTTAAGAGGATAATCTATGTATTCCGTTGGAAGTAAAGTGATTGTAAAATCCCCTAAAGAATTTAAGGCTTATGGTCCTGCACTTATTTTAGAGGTCAAAGAAGCAGAAAAAAGACTTCGTGTGTTTTTTGAATCTAATCAACGTCAACACTTTCCTTCTTTCGATGATGTAGATTTATTTCAAGATCCAATAGATTTATTAATACAAGGAAAATGGGAGCCATCCATTTTATTTGAATTAAAATCTAAAGCTAACAATCTATTGGCAAATAACGTCGGCGGAATATTATCAAATTCCACGGCTGATATTTTGCCACATCAGCTTTTTGTTGCTTCCAAGGCAACTACAACGAGCGGTAACTTCCTAATAGCCGATGAAGTAGGTTTAGGAAAAACAATTGAAGCAGGACTTACTTATACAATATTAAAAGGTCAAGGAAAAGCAAAAAGAACTTTAATCATCACGCCTGCATCTCTTGTAATGCAATGGCAAAGAGAGATGAAAGAAAAATTTAACGAAGACTTTGAAATTTACAACCAAGATTTTTCTATAAAAAAATCGAAGGTTAATACTTTTTCTAATCATCATAAAGTGATCGCTTCTATAGATACCCTTAGAACGGATAATGGTGCTGATTCGCACAAGCAGCTTTTACTGCAAGCAGATGATTGGGACTTAGTTGTATTCGATGAGGCGCATAAACTTTCGAAGATCGCCTACTCTTCAAAAATGGAATCTACAGAAAGATATAAATTAGCGGAAGACCTCGTCAATAAATGTAAGAAAATGATTTTACTTACCGCGACTCCGCACCAAGGAGATGAATCTAAGTTTAAAAATTTACTTCGACTTGTAAGCCCAGACTTATTGAAGGATTGGGGAAAAGAAAATTTTAAAACTGAAATGAACAAGTTTGTAGTTCGTAACCGTAAACGCGATGCAATTAGTTTAGAAGGTCAGCCACTGTTTCTTGGACGAAATGTAAATCACGTTAACGTTGAATTATCCGTAGCCGAAACGGAATTTCATCACAAACTTAGAGAATACATAAAAGAAGCATATAAACAAAGTGAAAGTCTTTCTGGCAATCAAAAGAATGCAGTTGGATTCTTACTTGTTACATTTCAAAAAATTGCATCTAGCTCACTTTTTGCTATTCGTAAAAGCCTGGAAGCACGACTAAATTTATTAAACAATCCAAATCTCAGTTCTAAAAGAAATATAGATGCAGAAGAGTTTGAAGGAGAATCAGAAGAGACTATGATACAAGCTTCTGAATACTTATATTCCTTTAAATCTGAAATTTCCTATTTAGAAACACTCATAGAATATATTGATGAAAATATTCAGAAGGATTCTAAGATTGAAGTATTTATTGATTTATTAAAAAATACTATTTTTAAAGAAAATCCAGATGAGAAAATTCTAATTTTTACTGAATACCGTCAAACTCAAATTCATATTGAGAACGAATTAAAAAGAAGATTAGGAAATCCTAATATACAATTGATTAATGGAGATGTTCCGATTTTTGAAAGAGAAAAAAATGTGGAAATTTTTAAAAGTGAACAAGGTCGGTTCTTAATTTCTACTGAAGCCGGTGGAGAAGGTATAAATCTACAATTCTGTCACATCATTATTAATTTTGACATTCCCTGGAATCCAATGCGAATAGAACAAAGGATTGGACGTGTTCACCGTTATGGACAAAAGAAAATCGTTGACGCATACAACCTATTTACCGGTGACTCAATTGAAGGTATGGTCACTCAGACATTAGAGAAAAAATTAAATATCATTTGCAAGCAAATAGGTAAAGACGATGAATTAGAGAAGAACAGCTTTAAAGAAGGAGTCCTCGGCGAATTACATGAGATTGTTGATTTCAGTAAATTGTATCAAAAGGCAGTCCTTGATGAACAGTTATTCCTTTGGGAAGAATCAGAAATAGAAGCTCGTTTAAAAGAAGCTGTAAACTCTTACAATAATATGCAGTCTTATTTTGATAAGTTAAATCGATTTGATAAAACTTTTTATGAAAACTTAAAATCTAAAGTTAGTTTAGCTGATTTAGAAAAATTTATTCTACGGTATTTAGAATATTCAAAAAGGAAAATCTCTAAAGGGAATTTAGGAACCTACAAATTTTTAACTCCCGAAAAATTTAAAAACGATAATTTAGCAAAAGAATACAAAAATATAACTTTTGACCGTAAGCTAAGCAAGAGTAATCCTAGTTTTGAATTTTTAGGTATTGGAAATCCTTTAACAAATAGAGTCCTAGATGATTGCATTTCTCCTGAATTCGGTGGTTTCGTTTCTTACGTTAATTTTAATAAAGTGGGAAGTAGCTTAACTGAATTATCAGGCTTCTTATTAAACTTTATTTTTGAGTGTTATGACAGCTATTCAGAGCTAATCAAAAAAGAGTTTATTCCTGTTTTTTTAAGCTTTGACTTTAAAGAAATTCAAATTGATTTTGAACCAGAGTATAAAGATGATAATCCGCGCGATTTCCCTTCCTTGAACTTAGATCGTTTTAAATTTGATTCAAGTTTGTTGCAGATTATGGCTTTAAAGAAGAATGAATTGAGTAAAAATGATTCGAGAATTCAATATATCAATGAATCTTTATTAAATCTTTGTCTTTTTGATTTTGAATAACCAATCATAAAAGTAATTTATTGACTGGCAAAAAAATTCTTGCTCTCAAACAATTCTTACAGAAGCGTTTTAATAAGTTTTATTTTAGAGGATTAGCATGTTTAGAATTTTTATTTTAGTATTCACTTTATTGTTCTCATTTTCAATATCCCCGGAAGAATCGATC
>Ga0209174_10000387_pt1 | contig 34350 bp, 21 predicted proteins | sample JI91814BDNA_FD_187505 | JGI IMG/M metagenome (GOLD analysis project Ga0209174, IMG submission 187505) | Wastewater effluent complex algal communities from Wisconsin, to seasonally profile nutrient transformation and Carbon sequestration -... | ecosystem: Engineered > WWTP > Effluent > Algae...
TAAACATTACATTGAAAACAATCATTTTACAGTCGGCGATTACCTGTTATGGCAAGGTGGTCTGATGTTGAAACTAGAAGACGGTACCGAAAAACGCGTACCCCACCGTGTTTATGAAATGTATCAGACAATTAGAAACTGTGATGTAAACCACCCCGTAAGTGCCCAAAAAGCCTGGGAAACTGTCCAAACCCACGCGCAAGATGCCTTAGACAATCCAAGAGGCGGCCGAGACAGTAAAACAACAGCATTCTACAACACGGTTGTAAACGACAATCTGGTTTTATTAGAAACCAACACGACTCAAGGAAACAAACCCCGGTAGGTTGGGTTTCAACCCAACAATTATCAAATAGTACGGCAATAAGCTTTTGATTGACTCAAAACTATTAAATGATATCTTCATGAAGAATTAATATAAAAGAATATCAATGACAAAAAATCAGTTAAGAAATCTAAAGTATCAGGTGGGAATGAAAGCGAATTAAGTAAAACAAATTTACCTTAAAGGGATTGTCGATGTTACTTGATTTTGATAACGAGATAAGTGAGTTAAAATCTCAGCTAACTTTTAAGAATTTTAAAGTTGAACAATTAATGCAGGAGCTTTTTTCCTTAAAAAGGGAGCTTGCTGAAGCTAAAATGGAATACGCTGATTTATATGACTATAGTCCATCAGCTTATTTTACAATTGATAATCAGTACATTATTCAGACACTTAATTTTCAAGCAGCGCAAATGTTAAATAGGGATCGACAATCATTACTCGATCAATTATTTTTAAATTACATTACTCCACACTCTAAAGATATTTTACAAGAAAAAATTCAGACACTTTACGATACAAAATGTAAACAAACTTGTGAAATTGAACTACGTCAAAAAGATGGTGGACCTAAATATACTATTCTCGAAGCTACACTACTCCAAAATAGATCAATTCGTTTATGTTTAATTGATAACACAATGAATTATCAACTTAAAAATCAAAATTTCGAATTAACAAAATCATTGAATTTAATCAATATATTTCAAGATGCAATTGATGCTGCAGCAGTGTTAGATAAGGAATTAAATTTAACGATTGTAAACGGATTATTTAATGAGTTGTTTTCTAAAATCATAGCTACCAAAATAAATACTGGTATGAATTTAATTAGCGTTCTTGCAGATTTTCCCGACCTAAGGGCAAGAATCATGAATGCATGTGACCAAGCTTTAAACGGAAAAATAGCTGAAATAATCATAGAAAATCCGACTCAAAATATTGATGTCTACTATTACTATAAATTATACATACAATCTATCTTAAATAAGGATAATCAAAAACAAGAGTTAATTTTTCGATTTACTAATCTTACTGATTATAAACTTGAAGAGAGGATAAAACACAAACAACAATTAGAGATAGCTCATTCCTGTAGAACAAGTGCGATAGGTGAGATGGCATCTACCCTTGCTCATGAAGTGAATCAGCCTTTAACAGCTATAGCAACCTACAGTCGTAGCTGTCTTTTTATTATTAATAATGATCCCTCTCATAAAAAGATGAGAAATAAATTACTAATACCTCTCGAAAAAATTGCTGTCCAAGCTGAACTGGCGGGGGAAATTATCCATAACATGAAGAACTTCATGCACCAGGATATTTTTTATGTCGAACCAACCAATATTAATCAATTAATTAAAGATACCTTATCTATTTTTCATTATGAACTACTGGATTTTAAGTTAAAAATATCATTAAACTTAAACGAAACTTTACCTGAAATAATGACCAATAAAATTCATATAATGCAGATTATCTTAAATCTTGCACGCAATAGTATTGAGGCACTCAGAAGTGTTTCAGAAAAGAATCCTGAACTAGTTATTGAAACCTCCAAATCACTAAACCATATTACTATTCATATTCGTGATAACGGGCCGGGTATACCTTATGAGTACAGAAATAGAATACTAGATAACTTTTTTACAACGAAAAGCATGGGTAGTGGGATAGGACTCGGAATTTGCCGAACGCTGATTGAGGCACATGGTGGTAAACTCAGCTTACAAGAACATGATAAAAAAGGAGCTTGGTTTATCTTTACTTTGCCGCTAGATAGAAGTGGAGTAATATGAAAAATGCTAAAATATGTATAATTGATGATAATGAAGCTGTTTGTGATGCTCTTAAATTTTTATTTGATTCCACTTATAAGCTTAGTGTTAAAACTTATCATGATCCTCTCTTATTTTTAGAAGAGTTCTCACCTGACTGGGAAGGTTGTCTAATTATTGATTTATTCATGCCCAGAATGAATGGTATTGATTTAATGAAAAAACTTAAGAACCTAAATAGTAACCTAAACATAATTATCATGAGTGGACACGGTTCAGTTAATGCAGCATCCGAATCTATTGAGGCCGGTGCTAAGGCCTTTTTAACTAAACCGTTTAATACAGAAGATTTATTGAAAAAAGTTATGAGTCTTTTACAGATAAAAGCTTAATACGACGCATAACCCAAGGTTTTCCCTAGAAGCACAAGCACCGCCTCTCTTAAAAAATTCCATTTCCACTCCGTTGTTTAGTGAATAAATACGGGTGCAGTGTAGTAAGTAATTTTAAATTATCAAGAGAAATTTCCCTACGTCCCTGGGCTATACACAAGCCCAGGGACCTTTGATCTTGATTCGTTCCTAACCATTTACAGGAAAAGAACCATCTTCCGCGTTGCGATAATCTGGGAATGAGCAGTGCGTATGCGCAATTTTCCAAGAGCCGTCTTCATTTTCAGCAATCAGCGTACCCCGTAAATGCTCAAAAGTATGTTTAGTACCATCAATAGTCACATGAGCCTTGCAAGTTGCAGCTGTCCACAAAGAGTCTTGCGAAGTGGGTACAAAGTTTATAATTTCAATTTCTCCCTGTTCTGACTGACTCCAATCCCTAAGTAATTGCATTTCGATTTCCTTTAAGCCTACACGATACTCATCAAAGCCTGAACCCCACATGTTTGAATTTCTAGTAAAAAGGCTCAACAAAAAAGGCAAATCACGGTTTTTATAACCCTCGCAAAATTGCCTAAATAATTGCTCTGCTGGTCTTTCTTGGATTTTCATAAAGTATCTCCACATCTATAAAGTGGAGGTGATTATAAAGATTTCCGAGGGAAATGCTGTCCGTAACCTACACGGACAATTACGGATAGATAATCCGCTCAAGTTCAGAATAGGATGTATAACCTGTACGCTGTTTCACTCTGATTAGATAAGTTTCCACCGTTCTTGGAGAAATTTCTAACAGCTGCGCAATTTGTTTGTAGGAGAAACCCTGCAAAACAAATCTTAAGCAAGCTAACTCCTGGGTTGTCAGATAAGTCATTCCTCCCCTACCCTTCACTTTAATTTTTCCCTGACTTAAGCACAGCTCTTGATAATTCACATCTCTATAAGCGTTTGGTAGTGCAATAGCACTCTTGTCCATAATCTGCAGTAAATCCTTATTTTGTTTATCAAAGTCATAAATGAATTGCTCTATAGCTTTTATTTTATTTAGATAAAATGAACCAGGATTAGCATGTTCATAGGGTAAGGCGACTGCGATCATGTCATAGTAATTTTTAGTACGTCGCACCAGGGTTAAGCCATTATGAATGTTGAATTTTTCTCTAGCTAGCTGTAAAGGCGCTGTTGGGGGTAATGCTTCATCCCATAGAAACCAATAGAAAGGTACGTTTTCATGCTCTTCTTCAAAAGCTGAAAAGACTATCGGTTCATCATGATAATCTTTAGTATACTCAAACAGCCCTGTATTGTTGGTTAAACAATTAATTGAACCATCATCATAACAACGAAGGTACTGAAAATAATTGAACCCGAAGGTAGTAAGTAAAGGAGAGCTTGCTTCTTGTACTTTCTCTTTCAGAGTAAAAAGTGGGTGATTTAAATCTATTTTAATAGGCATTGAAGAGACCGGGTTCTAAAATAAAGCGATATCACTTTGAATCATATTTACCCTGAATTATACCTCATAAAGTCCTAATGTAAAAAGAATGCTCATAATCGATGAAGAAACTGAGACATGGATTTTTACAGTTGTTGATGTAATCCAAGCATTGATTCAACAACCTGAAATTCAGAAGGCGTGAAAAAATTGGAAATTACAATTATGGACTTGATTTGCTACGAAACTATACGTCCATCACGGTATACGAACCGGGTTGTATTTCAGTTACTTCGGATACTTCTGGGTCAATATTGAATCTTCTGTTTCTTCAGATGTTTCTTTCCGCATTTTTCGTTGTACAGCAATTTCAGCTACTCTTTCAACCGTTATACCTGCATTGACCAATGCATTGCGTACTAATTCCACACTAAATGGAATTAACTCCGTTGGATGGGATCCTGAGCGGTGCGGGTTCCATAGACCACCCACTCCCGTAGGAGTATCACGTTTACAACCAGTAAGAAACTCGGTGATTTCACCTCTAAGCAAACATATTTTTCGATGGGATGTGCCATTATCCTGGATTTTTCCATGGAGATGTCTTTCTATTAACAGACATACAGAATTATATTTTATCCCTTTTTCCAAATTAAGTATTCTCTGAGTTAATTCGAAATAGGCTTTGGGCATTTTGAGTAAGTCATCACCAATTTCAGGATGTATTTCTGGAGCCTCAGGCTCATCAGCGGTAGAAGATGTAGCTAAGCTTGCGCTATCAGACGCCGTTGTTGCTAGTGCTTCTTCTTGCTGGTCCTGAATATAAGCCTTCCACTCAGCTAACTTTTTTTCCTGAGCTACTATGAAAGCGTTGTGCTCAGTTTCTGCCTCTTCTTGCTTACGTCTAATGATTTCGTCATTTTTGATTTTATTTAAATTGGACTCTTGTTGCTTAACAATTTTCCACAGCTCGCTGTTTGTTTCACTGACCTCAAGTAAACTTTTTTGAAGATGCTCTATTTTCTTGGAGAGTCTATGCTTTGAGGATTCAATAGACAACTTTTCAACTTCACTATCAAACTGAGTAAAACGCGTGAAAATAGTTTGTTTAATTTTAGTGAGTGCGGAAAAATTCGCAAATGGCAATTGTTGATGAATACGATCTAATCGGATAAATAATGAATTGCATTCTGTTTTTATCTGGTTAGCTTGCTCAAGCAAAGCACTAAGTTGCTCTGTCAAATATTCGTGTATTGAACGCAATTGCTCAAACTTCAGCACTAACTGATTTAATGTTTTCTTAACTTCGTCTAATTGACGTAATTCTAAAATCATTTTTTCACAATACTTAGTACCAGCCTCTAAGACATTTTGAGTATTCACATTTTCAGGAGACTTAACGGGAGTTTTAGGTGTTGTAGAGTTAGTTGCTTGGCTGGTATTGCTAACGACTTGGGTAGGTACTTCAATAGGCGTTGAACTATACTCAGGATAATCTAAAGCAATTTTTTTCAATTTATCTACATAGAATTCTTTAAGCTTATTAGTTAGCGCCCTATCAATTTCCCATTGATTTCCCACACAACTTTGCATTATCCCATTAATTAACTTTTTTTCAGGTTTAAACTGACATAGCACTATTTTCTTTAAAAACTCATAGCGCACTCGGGGAACTAACGGGCTCAACTCCTCGATGAATTGGGTAGTTGCCGCATCCTCATCAAATACACCATTGATGATCCCATATACAAGCGAAGAGTTATTTTCTGCCTTGATTAAAGCTAAGTTGGCCTCAAGTGAGCGCATAAAAGTACAGAGTCTTATTTCATCATCAGGATGCTCCAAGACTTTAAGAATAATGGTATACCACTCGGATTTTCGTTTTAATATTGTCAGGACTGAGTCGCTTGGATTGACGCCCTGAATGAATAAATCTCGCCAAGACTCGCCAACCACATCTTCAAATAAAAGAGCGGTATTGCTTTCTGATAAGCCTTTAACCTCCAAATTATTTACCAGGTTGGAAAAAAAATCGGCGCGCGCCTTATATGACTTAATCAAGCTCCGTTCTTCAGGTGTTTTACGTGGCATAGTTATTGGCCCTACCGATAATAAATCTAGAGTATTGTGAATTAGTACTGGGTTAAAAGAGTGGCTAAATTATACCATGTGACAATATTTTAATCAATAAGATTGTTAAATGTTTTTTGGCAGAATGAGCATAACTTACAGAGTAAAGCCATTTCCTAAGTACCTCGAGCCCCTTCACTAAGTACCTCGAGCCCCTTCACTACGTACCGCGAGCCCCTTCACTACGTACCGCGAGCCCTTCCACTACGTACCGCGAGCCCTTCCACTACGTACCGCGAGCCCTTCCACTACGTACCGCGAGCCCTTCCACTACGTACCGCGGCTTGACCGCGGTATCCAGAACGATCTAATTTTAACTATGAATTAACGTGTTTTGAGCAGATTCCTGGATACCGCGGTCAAGCCGCGGTCCGTCGGAAACCGTTAAGTAAATACCATTCACAGCAGCCCCATTTCTTTGCAAAAAACCCATTACTGTGTTATTTTTCGCCAAATTTTTATTAGCTAATAGACCTCATGCCTTCTAACCGCTTATTTATCAGTAACAGCTCATTTTTCCCAGACAACTTAGATGGATTTACTCAGGTAGTCCCCTTAGGCGGGGGTACTATGAGTACTTTTAGCATCACTCACCCCCAAAAAGGGACCCTAGTATTGAAGGTCGGCACCCATGCTGATGCTTTGAAATTAGAGGTGATCTGTAAAGAACTCTATCGAGCCCTAGGAGTATTAACGCCAGAGGCAGAAGTGTATAATAGTTTGCCCGATGAGCTTGCAAAAAGAATCGGAGTTAAGAGTCCGAATGGCACTTTTTTAGTATCGCGTTTTATAGCTGGAACCAAAACCAAAGACCGATCTAAAGCCATCATTAAAACTGCGCAACAATCGTTTGTTGCCCATGTCCTACTCGGTAATATCGATATAGCCAAAGAAGATCAATTCACAACCGACCAAGATGATAATATCTACCTGGTCGATGCAGGAGCCAATTTTTTATTTCGTGCTTTAGGTAAAGAACGTGACCAGTTGCCAGATGGTTTAACCGAACTCGATAGCTTACGAGATAGTAGTATAAACCCCACTGCTCACGAATGGTTTAGTAGCCTAAGTCCAGCTGAAATCCATCGCCAAGCCACAGCGACTATCAACCAATTACCACAATTAGAAAAACTTCTCTGGGATATTTCTTGGCGCTTACAAGTCTCTGAAGCACTGCGCGCCAAAATGATCGAGGACTTTGCCACCCGCTGCGACACTTTAGTACATCGTTGCCAAGTAGATGAACAAGCAGGCGCTTTAATTCATAAAAAAACCAGCTCAGAACAAACCGCAGCCGGTATATTTACCTACGCTAAAGATAACAATCAAACGCTGGTTCTTTTATCGAAACGAGTCGGCCATGAGTGGTGGGATACCTTAGGCGGTAAAAGTGACGCAGGGGATGAAACCTTAGCGGATACCGCCTGCCGTGAAGTGTTTGAAGAGTCAGGAAAGGTTATCAAAACATTCGCTCATGAATTACATCGCTGCCCTTTCCATGATCTTGTCACAGAAGTCCATAATAGATCTTTTGTTTATCGAATGTACTTCAAAGAACACCCCATTTTTGATCCTGATAATATTCAAGATAACGAACATACGGATCACCTGTGGGTCAACGCACAAGATTTATTAGATGCCGTTCAAACATATAACGCTTACTTAACCTTGCCTACTGGTCAAAGCATCCTGCTATACACCCCCTTATTTGAAATGCTATCGCAAAAACCAGTACTTGCTCATTTGCAACACTTAGCAAATGGCCAACCTTTAAAACTCACTCATACACAAGGTCGGGTACATCAGACAGAGCAACCCTTAAAACGAATTTTTACGACTCCAACGGAAAAGTGGCGTAACATCACTCAGGTGATGATGCAGCAAAAAGAAGTCTGTGCTGATATTCGTGAAGTCATGGCTGTAAGAGAAGTCTGGCAAAATAGGCATCAAGCTAAACAAATAGAAGTTGCAGCCCCACAAATCCCTTCCCTTTCCATGTCACAAAGTGAAGTGCATATGCGATCGGTGTTACAAAATAAATATGTCGCAGGCGATCCAGCCACCAATGTAAGAACTATGTTTGAAACTTATTTCGCTAAAGGCGTTGCGAGAGGAGTAAAGGAACCACTGATTGAACAGTTAATTGACTTTATCAAACGAGAACAACAATTGGGTGATGAGCAGGTGTTTGTTTACCACGCGGCCAATGATGTGATTGCTTTTGCTTACGAGGTATACACCAAATTATATCAAGCCCTGATGGCGAAAGAACGCCACGAAGTATTTCGCGCGCAAGGCCATTATTTTAAACCTTTTGCCAATATGGCTGAATTTATGGCCCATTATAGCCAGAACCATACGCAAGATCTCAATAATTATGCCCAAGGATTTAACGAATGCGCCTTATCCACCAATTTATTTTTATTCGGCAATCACCGAGATGATGCATCCTGCTCTGTCCGATATTTATTGACCAATTTTGTTAATCGCGGCAGCGTTTTAAAAAATATTTTAATGGATTTATTCCGTAAATACCGTATTCCACAGGCATTGATTGAAGGCTTGCTACAGTTTCATGCCCAGTCAGCCAAAAATAACCACGGCATTCTCTATCAAATTGCCATCCCTAAAAAGGAAGCAACGCAATGGACGTATTCTGCTAGTTCCGGAGGGCGTTTAAATCCCCATCCGCAGCAACGAGACTGTCATGATGTGTCGGTTATCTTAGACTACTTAAGGGAAGGTGTTGAAGACGATCCCAAATCCAATGAAGAGTACATTCAAAAGTTGCAGGTAAGAGTCTTCGTACCACCGCAACAGAATTTCATGACCCATAAAATTAGAGTATCTCATTTAAAAGAGGATCAGCAAAACGATTTGGCTAAAGAGCTAACTAAACTTATTGATGAGATCGCAGTTTGTATATTAAGAGGCTTATCAGGAAGTAATCGCGAACATTTAGATCCTGATCTCGCCCTTTTTAAATTATTACCTACTGTAGCTGCAGCAAATCAACTCGCCATTAAAAGCAATACGCTAGAAAATGCTGAGATCGACTTAGTACACGCAGTATTGGCGAATGATGATACAACTGTAGTGGAATTAGTGACGGCGTGGCCAGCTCTGTTAACTAGAAAGGTAACGAATCCAGATTACAATAATTTTTTCCGCAATGATACTCGAAGTGAAAAGACTAGCATGGCTTTAGTGGATTTTATATTGCTGCGCTCTAGTTTATCGAGCAATACCATGGTTCGATGTTTTGGTGATCAGTGGTCGAATTCACTCAACATAAAAAATTATTATGAATTAGAAAACGCACTCAAAAAAATACCTGACGAAAGTCGCATGGCCTTTGCTTGTCGACACCAACAGCATGTTCGCACGCAAGAAAATTTAATAAGCATTATCGATCTATTGCCCGAAAACCAGCGTTTGAATTTTGCTAAAAATCACGTAGACAAAATACAAAGAACCATAGGTACGCTAAACCTTATAGAAAACTTGCCCCCTACTCAACGTTTTGATTTTTTTCAATCATTGCCGGATGCAGTAACGAATCTACCGGATTTAGCCTTTGCTTTACGAGCTTTCACTGAGGCAGAAAAACTACTCTTAATAGAGGCGAAAGCCCATCTCTTGTGTAATGGACACCAATTAGCAGATCTACTTGACAACATAGAATCTACTGCTCGTTATAGCGTAGCCTGTAAATATGCGGACTGTATTCAAGATACTCACGAGTTACGTAATGTACTTCAAAAGTTACAACCTACTACACAAACAGCCTTTGCCAATCTCAATAAAGAGTTAATTAACCAACCAGAGGATTTAAGCGAAGTAGCGCAAGGATTACCAGAAGACGAGCGCCATCCATTTGCCTTGGGCATGAAACACAAACTATGTACTTCCGACGTCGTATTTCGAATGATTGGGATGGTATTACCAGCTGAACGCAGCTACTACTTTCCCTTGCTTGAAAAATATTTAAAAGATATTTACGCTTTACAATTACTCTTAAAGTATTCACCCCAAGCGCAATGGCTCGAAGTAATTGAGAGAAATATCAATAAAATTAATGTTAATTTCAATGGATTCATGACTAATTTTTTTGATACGTATTGTCCTAATGAATGTCCCCCTACTTTAGCCAAGCTATTTCAAAAACAAAGGGACTCTGACGGTGTTAGCGACTTTATAGGATTTATCCGAGATATTAAGCGATTAAACGTTAGCGTTTACTTGTCTGCCTTCCAGATCACTGTAGTCAATATTGAGCAAATTCTTGCAATTTTAAAACGTACTCCCACAGCTCAGCAACTACAATTCCTTGGCCAATACGATTCAATAATTTTTGCGGATGCAAACAACATCATCCAAGTATTGGATGTCTTGCATGAGAGTCATCGAGCCACCTATGTCCTTGCGGTTGCCGTGAACATACCCGCTAATGAAAAAAGATTAGCTGCTTTAGCACGATTACCTGCAGAACAGCGATTAGGTTATGTGGCCGCTGACCCTAACTGGTTTGCATGGTCACCTTCGCTAACGGACGAGCATTTTGTATCGGTCATGAAGTTATTGCCAACGACTCAGCATCTTGCATTAAGTGAACAACATGCTTTAGTCAATAATACCTCCCGCCTGGCGTTTTTACTGCCTAATCGGCCATTAGACCAACGTCTTATTCTAGTTGAACGATACCTTTCCTTAATTCAAAATGGTAAAGATCTAAGCCAAATTATCCCGCATTTAACAAGACCTTATGGTCTAGAACTCGCTGGACAAAGCTGGCCCAATTTAGCAGAGAAAACCGATTTGGCCGCTGTCGTTCGAGCCTTACCTAATTCCGAAAGATTATCTTTCATTCGCCAATGTAACGACTACATAACCGATGAAACAGTTTTTGCCGAACTTGCTGTGTTATTAGCTGATGAGGACTTACGAGGTTTTGTGAATGAAAACGAGCGATTTATTCAATCAGGTGGACTAGTTGTAACTATTGCAAGCCAATTACCCGCAGCTGCGCAGAGAGGGTTTTTAGACCGATATCTGCCCCAATTTCAAACAGCTGAAACCGTGGTAGCGGCATTAAAGCAAGTTATCCCTACAGCGGAACGTTTGGCGTATGCTGTAACTTATAGGGTGGAAAGTTATAGTTCAATAACCTTAGCCGCTTTGCTAACCCTACTCGCTAATGATCAAGAGCGAGAACAGTTTTTAGCCAAGATACCGAGCGCGTTTAATTCGTGCAACTTATTAGCAGCAGCCATTCCTTGTTTTGCCAAAGCTTATCGATTTGAATTTGCAAAAAAACATTTAACCATGGTTCAATCTGCAGAAGATATGGTTTTAATACTGCCCTTTATACCTGAAAAGATAAGACTCGAATTTTTATCCACCTATCTTCATAACATCCAGACGCTGCAGCAAGTGCTAGCTTTAGCCGAAATTGAGCCTAGGGTTACCCATTTACTCTATCCTGATAAGATAAACCCTTTAATCAAACAGTATGATGATCTGTCTCAGGTGATTAAACATGTACTTCCATCCTGTCGCTATCAATTCATTTCTTCTTTTTTGCATTTGATCGAGAATGGTGCACAACTAAGACGACTAATGAACGGGTTAAATGATCGTGAGCTTTTGCTTATAGCCACTAAAATGCAACATTGCATTCAAGATCCAAAACAATTAGCGAGTGTAATACGATGTTTACCTCGAGAAAGTCATAAATCATTTGTACGGGCCCAATCCCACAAATTTGTTGATTTCAATTTTCTCATTGAATTCATGCAGGCAGGGTCTGAAATTTACTTGAACCTCAATTTGCATCTCGCTCAATGTCATCATGATAAAATAAAAACAGCCGATGATTTTGCGCTGGTATTTGCTTGCCTCAAAGAAATTAACGAGAACTCTCTCTATTTAATTTTTGCGATGAAAACCTTACCTGACTCTATCTATCTTCCAACGCTAGAAGCCTATGTAGCGAACGTAGATCAGCTGGGGAAATTAATCGGTTGTCAGGGTTATGAACAACGTGCGGTTCTAGCTTACCAATTGCAAGCGTACGTAACCTCCTGCGCTCATCTTTGTGCCGTATTAGACCAAATTCGTAGTGAGGATTGTTTTGCCTATGCCGTTTCAAAAGCCCATTTAGTTAAAACGAAGAATGATTTGGAGAAAGTTCTTCGAAACTTACCGAACGATCAGGCCTCCACTTTTACCAAAGAACATGCGCAGCATATTCCCACTGAACCCGCTGTAGCATCGAAGTCCTCTATCAGACCATCGCGCACTATCCCGCCCGAGGTTTTAATCGTACCCCCAAGAAAAATTGAAACGCCGAGTACAGAGGCAGATCTAGTTGACGTCCTTGAGCAAATTAAAGATGGTAAAGATCGACTATCCTATGCTCAACAACATGTATCTTCCATCAACAATGATGAGTTATTAAGTAAAATTCTTAATTTACTACCAGAGCCAGACCGCTTTGTTTTTGCACGATCTTGCTATGCTCATTTCTCCGATCCCTCGGAATTCTCTAAAACGTATTTTACCTTACCAGTATTGCAAAGGCATGCATTCTGGTATCTGGCAAGTGCGGCCATGACCTTAGATGATAATTTATATTTATTCAAAACCAAGACATACGGAGAAGTGTACGATTTTCCTTGCCATTTTAATTTGTTTGCAGAGGAAGATAGAATACGTTTAGCTGAAGCCTATGGGGTGGATAGTAACAATTTACGCAATATCGTTTCCTGTTTAGCGGTTAACGAGCGCTATCATTTTTTACAAGCACGCGCTCATTTAATAACAACAGAAGAGATGGTCAGCGAGCTCTGTCCTCTTGTCTCTTCTGATCATCGCTATGCTTTTGTTGAACAGTATGAGGCATACCTGAGGAAAGTTGATTCTTGGGTAGCCATTCTCGGTTCTCTATCAGTCGATGAGCGGCGATTAATATTAAGTCGACACCAGCTTCAAGTTGAGTATACAAGGGAGTTGTTAGCCATATTTGCTTTCATTCCTGATGAACAAAAATTGAATTTTTTGCGAGAAAATCTTGAGCTTTTAAAGACTTCTGAGCAACTGATTACATGCTTGCAGTTATTACCTATAAACGATAGGTCTGTGTTCCTAAGATTTATGCTAGGTATGGTAACTGATGTTCATACCCTCACAGCCGCACTAGCCACTCTACCAGAGGCTGAACATCAACCATTGTTGAGTTTAATTGATCAAAGCTTGATTGATAATTACAACCGCCCGCCAAAAGGTACATCAGCTAATAACTCTGAATACACGGAAATAAGACTTTCTGAATCTGATTTGGAACAAATGAATCCAGCAATACGTGCGATCTATACACTCCCAGAGAAAGAGCGCCTGGATTATGCATTCACCTTAATTCCGAGCATAAAAGTGACCTCAGAAGTAACTTATATACTTCGATCTTTAGCACCGCTTGAACGAAGTGCTTGGGCCTTTGTTCCGCTAAGCCGATCTATTTTTGGTGAGGTTTGTATTCCTGTGATTCTGCGAACACTGTCTGGATTTTACCGAGAGCAGTTCGCAAAGCATTTTTTTAATCAAATCACCCGTGAAGATATTTTATGTGATGCTTTAGCTCTCATACCCAAAGAGGGAAGGCTGAATCTTGTTGCACATATAAATCAGACTCTGCGGTATAGTTCTCTCTCTACTATTCTTCCCTATTTCTTGGATGGGGAGCGAAAACAATTAGTAGAAGGTAATAGTTCTTATAAACGTTCAATCAAAACCTGGGTAGCTTTACTACTAGAACTACCACTGGAATACCGTTTAGATACTTGTCGGCGTTGTAAAGAATCAATCGAAACCATCGAGGACGTAGTAGATTTAGTAAGAGTATTACCCAATAATAACCGTTTTATTTTTGTATTTGAGTACTATCATTTATTAGAATCGATTAAGCAATTAAATCAGGTGATAGATACCTTATCTGCACATGAAGCTGATGCATTAGTTGAAATATGGCAAAACAATCATCCTAATGAAAATGTCTTACACTTAAATAAAAAAACTCGCTTAGCAGCTCTACGTGACGGTGCAAACCCTAGACCATCCAGTCAGCTAGGACTATTCGCTGGCTTGCGAACTTCCGAGCCAGACGGCGCGACATCAAGCAGTATGTATTTAGATCAGGTCAATCAAATTGATTTTTTATCCCCTTGAACTGTACCTTGGGCTGAATTCTAATACCATGGTAACCAATTCACTAGCTACATTTTATCACGATAATCCTCGGAATTGACATGGTGATACTGTTGATGGGATCTGAGCCCATTCCTACCATTCCTATTAATTATTCAACATCTGCGTAAGTTGAGAAGAGGTTATTTCCATAATGAGTTACGATGTGCATATAATAGGTTATTCAATACAATGAAGGGAATAAACAATCATGGGAAATAGAACTTCTGTAAAAGTGTTAGCAGTGCTGAGTCTATTAGGATTCGCTAAACTGGGAACAGCAGGTACAATGGGGCCAGCGGAAATACGAACATGGACTGGAGCTTATGTAGGTATAAATGCCGGCGCATTGTGGGGTTCTTCAGATTTTTATACCACAGGATACGGTAGTGATTATAGTACCGAATATACGAATTTCCTCAATCGTTATTTACCTGTAACTTTAGATAATACTGCATTTCTAGGTGGGGGGCAGATAGGTGCGAACTATCAATTCGGTTCTTGGGTTTTGGGAGTTGAAGGAGATTTTGATTACGCTCATTTAAATGGATCACGAAACGTACTGCTTCCTGAGAATGGAACAGGCGCCGGTCCATTCAACCTTATGCAATCTTTCACAACCGATTGGATTTCAACAGTACGAGGCCGCCTTGGTTATTCCCAAGGTGCCATGCTCTTTTTTGGAACCGCTGGATTGGCTATAACAAGCGTTCAAAACTCTGATAGTTTTACCGATTCTCCAGTATTCGTAAGTAGGACTGAAAATATCATGTCCCAAGAAAAAACAGTAACGGGTTGGAGTGCTGGTGCTGGCTTAGAGTGGATGTTCTCTTCTAACCTAAGTTTTAAAGCAGAGTATTTGTATGCTGATTTTGGAAATGTTTCTTATACTAATCTAACATTCAATGGAGGGATACTCCTACCAAATGCAGCGTTTGTTAATAACCACGAACTTACCGCTAATATTTTCCGTTTTGGTGCTAACTATAAATTCAATATTTAAAAATTAAGGAAGCCTATTCTCAAAAGATAGGCTTCCTTAAATAAAACTTTTACTGAGATAATTAATGCTTGTCTCGTGACCAGTACTACCGCCCTCCTGATAATAGTATCAGATGTTCTGCCCGATCTCACCAATGAGGGTCAAGGCGTGACCCTCTAGTCCTACTGTAAGTTATTGATTGTATCCAAACGAGGAAGTACTGTTCTGAACAGGACGATTTTTACGATTTTCGGGGTTTAATAGAAACTCATAGGCATCTTGTACTTTTTGGAATTTTTCCTTATCTCCAGTAGGTTTATCAGGATGAAATTGTAAAGCTAATTTACGATATTTTCTTTTTAATTCTTTCTCAAAATCTGCTTCAGGAGTCTGTGGATCTAGCCCTAGTGTATCATAATACTCTTTGCAATCTTTTTGTATTGGAGGAATCACAAATTCAGGTTGGGGTTTGCTCTCATTGAACCGTTCCTTGCTAGGAGCAGGATAACTATACTCTTCTGTATTTAATGCATCTAACATAAAATCAATCTGGGATTCGGTTAGTTGCTTTGTAGACTGCCGAATCCCCATGAATAGCTTAATGCGTGTAAACAGACTATTGCTTGCTGTATAGATTCTATTACATGCAGTTAAGCGATCTTTTCCATGGGGAGAATTATTATCACCATGCATATAGATTACTTTTATATTTGCCCCTTGCCTCAGAAGACAACCCGCTAGAAATGGCTTCAATTCGCTGAATAGTAGAACTAATTGTTGTTGCAACGCTTCAAGTGTTACGTCACTCTCTGATGTATTAAATAACGCCCCTATTTTATCAATTATGCTCTGCATATGCAGAATTTCTTGATAGTCTTCTGATTCTTGCAATAAAAGCTCAGTGGCTGCTTTAACAGCTGCCCAATCTCTTTGACCCGAAAAGAAGGGTAGGTTACTCGAACTGAGAGTTTGGTTCTCCGCGTGTTTGTATTCAAAAGTTTTCATCACTGCAATAACATTGGTAGTTACATTGATTAAGACAACAGATTTCTTAGACGCATCGCGATCATCTAAAACTTTGAATGCTTTTCTCAATTGCGGGAGAGTAAGTAACATAATTGTTTCCTCTATGTATTTTCGAGTGCTGTCATAATGAATTATTTAGCTAAGGTATGGATAACCGAAAACTGGTCATATTATATCAAACATTACAAATAAAGAACAATTGCAGCCCGTATGCAGCGGAGCGAAACCCGGTTATGAGCGGCATGTTCAATAACAGATCAATAGTTCAGGGCTTGAATTTTGCATCCTAAACACTATGCAAAATTCAAACCCTGACCCCCATTACCTGATAAGAAACCCTCATCCCCAACCCTTCTCCCTTAAAAACAAGGGAGAAGGGAGTTGCACCGTGCCAAAATTTAACATCAGGGCCGTAGGTTGGATCACGACCACCCCGTCCTGGAGAACTTCGGTTCTTGGGAGTTCTGTGCGGCGAGTTTGATTGGTGATGAAAAATTGTGGCACGGAAAAGGCTCCCTTCTCCCTTGTTTTTAAGGGAGAAGGGTTGGGGATGAGGGTTTCTAATCGGATAGTATAATCTCTCGGCAATGGGGTTTAGCCTAGGGTCGTTTTAAAACGACCCTAGGCTAAACTCCAGTGCTTGTCTCAATGCTAAAATGCTCCGTTTAAGCTGTTGGGCATTGCTTTGCTGTAGCAATAAGCTACAAAAAAATTCGTGGGGATACATCAGGTCAAGACCCAAAAAAGGCGTATAAACGCCCTTTGGAGTAATTATTGAATTAGAAAGGTATTGTGGGTGCAACAGATTCTTCAGCAGTCTGTAATAAGTTATTTAATTCTGCAGCAGCAGTAAAAGAATCAGGAGTCTTAGTTGCAAAAAACCCTTCAACATGACCGAAAGTAACTACTGCAGCAACAGCATTAAAAATATTTTTGAGCATGTTTATTAAATAATCACCCCAAGTTAAATCACGCTCTAATATGGGGGCAGCAGCATCAACAGACGCTTTAACTTGTTTTTTAAACGCTGTTACATCGGCATCAGCGATGTATTTCTGTAAGGCAGTCTCGATATTAATTACTAAACTATTTGCAACTTCACTAGCCTCAGAATTGATAGTAACCGTTTTAATCTTGTTTTTAAATTCGGCTAATATGGTACTAACACCAATCTGTTCAACATCTTGAATAGGGTCTTGACCACCTGCTCTTATATGATTGGCAAGCAAATCAACATCTGATTCTTCAATGTTAAAAGCTCTAAATAATTTCCCATAAGTTACGTAAAAAATTATATGGTCTTTACCCTTAACTGAAAGTAACGCCATCAGGCCATTCCCTTCTATAGACACATCGTTTTTAGCGATAAAGTCATTCAGAACAAGTTGTGCATTTGTAAAGCTTCCAGTGTAGCGACCTATAGCTGGAATTAAGTGAGTACCATTTTTAAATACTATAGACATAATTTACCTATATTGTGGGTTTTGTTTAATTACGAGGCAAATTATACCCATATTACACAATTAAGTCAAATTTTAATGCAAATTAACTCTATTTTTGTCAAACAACACGGATTTTAGTGTACATACTAGGCCTTGACCCTCTAATCTTTCCTATGTAAAACGAGGCACAAATTTTCATACCACTCTGATTGAGTAAATAATTGCCAATATGTATAATCCACTTCACTAATAAACAAGAGAAATAACTATGTTTAAAAAAATAGATCGATTAGAGACTGTTGAAGCTTTCATTTATACTTTTATCACCAGTAAAAATGAAAAGTGTAAGGAAATATTTATTCCTAGCGCTCAAATAGTAAGCAATTCAGTAGCTACATTTTATCACGATAAACCACGAAATTGGCATGGTGATAATGATGATGGGGAATTTAAAGAAACTATTACTCCTCTAACTAAAATTACATTGTCAGTCGATGAAGTGGTTAAATTAGTTGAAGTGGCCAGCGCTCGTAGACAAGCTGAAAATTTACTAGAACAATTAAATTCATCGGATTTTTGTAAACGATTTTTAGTTGAGAATGATTTAGCGCAAAGCCCCCCTCGTTAGTTAATGAAATCTCAGAACACCAATGACGGTCAAGCCGTACTTTTTGCTTTGGTTAAGATGTTATAGCAAAAAGCAAGACTTGGCCCTCTAATCTCTGCTGCAATGTAAGTCATATCGAGTCCGACCCTGAATGACTAGCGCACGATCAAGGCGGAGTTATATTTCGCCCCTCAGTGGCACCCGCAGGTAGCCCGGTTACACCACCAGGACAAAAGGTTACCTGATAACTAGTCATCAACGGCGTTCCGTTATCCACATTACACTGGAATGATGAAGAAGGATCGTCGAATTGATAAGAGTAGGCCGTAGGACAGGCTTGTTTCAGCCATTGAATGGCTTGAAACGGAGTATATTGTCCAATCGGTGCGGGCACAGTATTAGTAGTCCAATCTAAATTCCAATTGGTTTGATAGTTTGGACTGCTATTTCCACAGGGCTCAGAAGGTAATGTAATATTCCAATCCGTACAACCACCGCAATGCGCAAAGAAAGTATTGCCCACTTGATAGCATGAATTGAGCGAACCATTGTTAGAAATACCAGGTATCGACAAAAGCACATCATAGGCGGGATAGGTATTACCTGTTAACACGATGTTGGTTCCATTCACAAGAGTGGTTCCATAATTGTTGCCTGTCGTCTGGCCAGCTATTTGAATGCCCATTCCGTAGAGATTAAATAGATTCCTACTTCCCCATTGGGTAGTAATGGTATATGCCGCATCATTCACTAAAGGATTGTATCCCAAGAATCCACCTTGTCGACGGTTCACGGGACCAGGTGAATTTCCGTTTGTTTGAGGATAGGAACTGTAGGACATTCCGCAATTAATACCATTAACGCAAGCGTTATCAGCGCCAGGAGTCACCCAGTAGAAGTCACTATTAATCGATGAAATAGGCATAGTCGATTCAGGATTGAAATCCCAGCTACAATTGCCTAGCGCATTATTAGATGCGGGTTGTAATAGAGCTCCTGCCGATGAGCAGTTATAGACCGTGCTTGCGGTATTACCGGTACTTGGTCCAAATGCTTTTACTTCTACGGGTACAGTCATCCCGTTAATTACTGAAACGTCATAGACTCCATCGGTCCCAGGGGCACTGAGTATAGTCGCTTCAAATTTAGTGAATGGGCTTTGTGGCTGAACGGGCCCAGTACCCCCACCTGAAGGCGAGAGACAGGTACCACTATTGCTCATAGTCTGGCAACTTCCGGTTGCACAATTGAACTGTCCATTTTGCATAGTACATCCAGTTCTTGGCCAAAAGGCACCATTCTGGTAATTGCTCAATGGAAGATCGATGGTTGAGGGAACGTTGCTTAAAACCTGTGCGGGTAAATAATAGGCACTTGCTGGAGCCCCACTTGGACTAACGGATAAGTTAGGATCGGGTGATTTACAAGCCGTTCCAGGACAACTGCTTCCATTTCCATTAGCTACACCATACCAGACATCAAAAGGACACTGATTCACAAACACCACATGATGTGATGCTTGAATATTAGTATTCACGGTTGTGTTAGTGTTACCAGTCGCAGGAGAAACACCACCAGTTGGTACACTGGCAGTTACCGTTAAGGGGTTAGTGGACGTAGGAATCACTGATGCAGTTATAGTACAACTCTGCCCTGGTGTTAAGGTACTATTTGAACAATTATCATAATTCGCAGGAGGATTAGCGTCGGTACCGGTAATTATCGCCGCACCAGCGCTAGGACTTATTGCTACCGTTCCTAAACTGATCGAATCGGTAGCACAGGTATTGGTTACTTGAAACGTCACCACGTTATCGGCGTACTTATAAGTACTACTAGGCAAAGGATAGGTTGCATCGACCGATGCCGTAGTACAACTGCCTGATTGCGTTTGAATGGCAAATGTTTTTTGCACCGAAGTATTGGTTTGGTCACAGCTTACTTGCGCAGTTAGGGTTGTGCTCGGAGTATTTTGTAAACTGGTTAACTGACCGTAGAGAGTACATGGCGGATCGTTGGGGTTAATAGTAATAGGTGTGCCAACCGTTCCGCAGGTGCCATTGTTAGGTGTATTGATATTCACCGTAGCTGATGAGGTGATAGCGAATTGATTAGTACCTGAGGAGTCACCCGCTTTACAATTAGTCAGCGTTACATTTCCGGTATTTCTAAATTGGGCAACCACGTAGGGTGCTTGATTGGTATAAAACGTTGTTGGAAATGGGTTAGGTTGTGCAAAACTACCAGTCAAGGATACAGTTGAGGTGTTGACTGTTGAATTAAAGCTTGGGCTACTGCTAGTCTGATTACAGGTCAATTGCGAACCTACAACAATGGCTCCGATTTGGCTCGGAGTAAAACGACCACTGACGGTACACTGATTATTTGCTGCTAAAGCAACTGGATTGTTCAGCGTTCCACAATTTGAAGAAAGTACTTGTAACTGTCCCTGACCGACAGAGTTTGGTGATAGAAATAATTGATTCGCACCTCCAGCATCTCCTAAATGACAGCTCGTTAAACCACTAGTTCCATCATTGGTATAGGTGACGGTAAATGGTACTACAGGACCCGGATAAAATACTGTTGCTGGAAACCCTTGGATGGCACCGTTCAAAAGAATATTGGATTGGGTAGCAGTCCCTGTCCAAGCGGGTAGTGGAATCACATTGTCATTATAACGATAGCTCAATTGAAAGCTTGACTGTCCTGCAACTGTGGGATTATACGAGATGCGGACTATACAACTAGCACCTGGATTTAAAGTGGTATTGTTGCATTGATCTTGATAGGTAAGCGGTGTGCCAGTGGTTTGAATCATAGTGGTAATCACCACTGGAGCGGGTAAATGACTAGTTAGTCGATATACCGCAGAGGCTTGGCCACCAGCTTGGATAGAGACTGGATTTGTAGACGGCGTTAAACTCCAGGATACCGGATCCGATCCAGCATAACTCGAAGGAAGTAAAAAAATGCTAGCGCAATAAAAAACTATCCATTGAGCAAGGGATTGTTTAGTCATCGTTTTCATATGCAACCTTAGTAAGTTCTTATATCTAGTGGTGGAAGTGTTTTAATTGATAAAATAAGTGATTCCAAATAAAACCATATGGGTGTAGTGGTTATTTAAATGTAAGGCATCGGCCGACCAAGTAGTTTGTCCTTGACCAGAAGCAAAATTACCAAGAGATTCAAATTCATAGCCACCAGATAGTCGCCAGCTGGCGTTATAATTAAAATCTAAACCGGCTCCTAGATGATAGGTAAATTGTGTTGTGGTGTGATTTGCAAAGCCGGGGCTTACACGCGGAGTTACACCGGCGAGAGCCGTTTCACTATACGATTCAGTGTCATTGAAAGAGACCCCAAACCCCAGGTTGACATAAGGCGCATATTTCGCACTATTGAGCAGGCTTAATTTAGTGTCCGCAGTTACTGCCAAAGAGGATAAATTCCAATTATAATTATAATTTAGGAAAGCAGGCATGCTATATAAGGTGATGGTATTGCCGACGCTGGATGGCGCAATGTATTGTATTCTGCCACTAATAGTGTAGTGAGAAATCCATGGCAAAGCGTCGCTAAATTGTTTACCTAGGGTCAATGCAACCGTTCCATTATGTGCTGATTTAAGCGAATATACATCAACATTTTGTGGTGCAGGAAAATTGGAATGATTGTTAATGCTCAAAGAATCCTGATGAGAAGCCAGATCAGCTCCGCCCTGTAATTGAACAAACCATGGATCGTCTTTGGAATAAGCAAGTCCGTTCAAGAAACACATAATAGCGAACACATAACCGGTGGTGGAAATCGCTTTTATCATTATCTGTCCATAGATGATTGAAAAAAGAAGAGTATCTCTTATGAGTATTAGAATTGTCAAATACGGTGATCTTAACTGGGTGTACATTTATTAAATCACGTCACTGGATACTGCCCGCAGGGCGTAATCTGGGTTATCCTTAACCTTCTAAAGAAGTTTTAAACCTTAAGTAAGTGCCACTTTTGGCTAAGAGAAAAAAAACCTAACCTCAGGTTCACTAACCCTTAATATTGACTTAATAATTGTACAGTATAATTATGCTTTTATTGTGAAGGTTAACTAAATTAATTAGTTAGTTGTAACTGGATTATAGAGAGATACTAAGATGCCAAAATTAGATGTAAACGATAAAAATCTAGCAGAAACACAACGCAAAGTGAATGAGACATTAAAAGTTGCTCATAATCTGATGATGCGAGCTGCAGAAGCTGCTAATCGCTCTGCTAAATATGCAGAAGATGCAGATCGAAAGTCAAGAGAATTTAATTTATCTGCAGGATCAGCTGCACATGACCATGCACAACGCTGTTATTCAGTAGAAAGAGACTGTACGGATGCGGCACAAGCGCTTGTTGCAGCAATATCAGGGGAACAAGAAGTGACAGAAAAAGCTCAAGAAGCAGCTTACAGTTTAGCATTAAGAGCTGAAGACTCTGCCAGGACTGCTTCATATAGTGCTTCAGATCTAGCTCATACGCTATCGCAATTCACTCGATATACAAATACAAGCAGTGCAGTAAATGCAGGACATGACGCATCTAGTTCTGCTAATGAGGTAACCCAACTTTGTGACAGTGCAAAAAAAGCAATACGTGCGTCAGCAGACATAGCAAACTCAGCTGCTGCAGCGAAATTAGCAGAAACAGGCAAAGCCGAAGCAGAAGCTAAGGCAAAAGCAGATGCAAAAGCTAAAGAAGACGCTAAAGAAAAGGCCGATGCCCAAGCAAAAGAAGGCGCAGAATTAAAAGCCAGAACTGAACGCTTAATTGAGGAAACCAAAAGAGATGTTGCGTCAGCACAAGCCTTGTTAGCACGTCTTAAAGCTAATCAGAAAGCAAGAGATGAAATACCAGCTGCAATAAGCGCTACCAAGCCAACCAAATAATCAATACTGTCGAAGGTAATTTTTGCCCATGAATTAGATTATTGCTTTAAAGAGCTTAGGGTCAAAGAGCTTAGGGTCAAGTCTTTTGATAATAGGTTTATAAAAATGCTTATATCAAAAGACTTGCCCCCTAAGACACTTAGCGATTTAAAGTAGCAGGGCTAGGCTGCTACCAAACACCATAAAATGTCCTTTGAACTAGTACACTTTCATTTTCATGTTCGTAACCCCGTCTAGCTTCAGGAGTAGGATGGTCTTTTACATATTTAAGACCCATAAGATGTCCACTAAACTCACTTCTGCATTGGTTTCTAATTGATAATATTTCTGATCCCATAGCCTTCGTTTTTTGCTTAAATTCATCTTTTTGTTTTTCAGTCCATAATCTTATAGCTTTTTCCAATGAATAATTTAGATCAGTAATTTGCTCTTCAATTTTTAATTGCAGCATCTTGCAAGCATGATAATCTTCTTCTTTTATGTCGTAGACATTTCCCTCGGATGTTTGGGTTGTACCCTTAACATATGCAGTTTTAACAGCATCATCAAACTCTATTTTTAGAGATTGAAGTTTTTGATAAGTATCATTAAGCTTCTCTTCCAGATATTTGGATAATGAGCCTTTGGTAAAAAAACGAGGCATTTTAAGTTCCTTTGTGACTGGTTAATAATTATAACCGAACCCTAAGGGGTCAGGTCTTTTGATAAAAACCCTAAGGGGTCAAGTCTTTTGATAAATGCATTTTTACCATAGCTCTCTAAGGAGTACTGCTCCGGTTTTTGGCATTCAAATAGCACTCCTGCTCGGCATCGTCTATATTTGGAAACATTAGTGTTACATTCGAAGAATATAAATCTGTATGATCAGCAAAAAACTTAAATAATTCCAAATCAGTTTCATAATCATTACTAAACTCCAATGCAATTTCCTCATTTGGATTGTTTTTGATGGTTTTTAATATCAAGGCATATGCTAGTCTAATATGATGCCTGAGAGTTTCTGAATCACAATGGACTAATGCATTCTCCAGATCAGTATGCTCTTGATTAACTTGATCATTGCCAGGACCTTGATCATTATCAAAAATAGTAATTTTTTGCATTTGCACTCCTCAATTATTTTTTTACATGTTCATTATTACAGCATATTATTTTTTTGGCGGATTTCCCCATAGGGAAAGACATGGTTAACCTCATCATCAACTGGTCAATAATGAAACCGAAAGTCTTGATTAAATTCTTTGAGAGCGTATAATAACCACTTTATTTATATCAAGTTCACAAAGGTTCAATAATGCCTAAAAAAAAACGTACCCAAATTGTCGAAGTTTCTACAAGCAGCGCTCACAATCAATCAGCAAGCAGTACCGTAATAGCCAAAACCCTAAAAAAGCGTAAACAGGCTAATCCGGTCATTAGCTCCAATGATGATGACAACGATCCTGATTTTAAACCAAATACCTCAGCTGCTAAAAAAGCCAAAAAAAGCGTACAATCCAAAACCAGTCGGGTAGAAGATAGTTTTAAATCCAATGAACCCCCAACCTTCGTACAAATCCCAGGTAAAAATTTTTGGTGGGTACCACAGGAATCTTATATTCAAACCCAAGTTGACAACTTTACTGCTAAGCTAAACCCACTTGAAATATCCATCGAGCCATTTGAAGGTATAAAGAACTCTTCTGAGCAATGGCGTAGAGACATGTATGACAAGGTCTGTAGTTATCCAACCTTTATGGATTTAAAATTCCCCAACATGAGAAATGGACAATCTAGAAATGAGAATATGGTACATCGTGCCCTGATAGCAAAATCTAAAAGCGGAGAAATACTTGGTGCGATTTACTTCATTATCGATTTGAACTTTCGAGTGTGTGAAATTGAGGCCATTGAGGTTGACGAAGAACATCGAAATAAAAAAGTGGGCACATATCTCCAGCAAACTGCAATCCTCATTTCGTTATTATACGGTTGTGATCAACTCAAAGTTTACTCAATTGCTGCGCGATCATTTTATGAAAGACATGGTTTTGTTTTTTCTGATGAGGATGAGGAGAGCGAGGACAGTTCGAGCAGTGCTGAAAATTCGCAAGAATCGCAAGAATCAACAAAATCTGACTCCTCCGAATGGTGTTATTTCGATATTTCGGTTCCTGCTTCAGTTAAAAAATTATTACATTGTGTTTCCCAATGGACCTCGACTGCTTATCTTAAATCACTTACCACCATGCTAAGCAAAAACGCAGCGACGCTAACCAAAGAGATGTCCTTTACTGGCGATTTACGTCCAAGCAATGATGAATTTCCATTGCAGGCATTTCTCGCTTCCTATCAATTACGGAATCAAACAAAAGAAAAATTGGCAAATGAATATATAGCAATGCAAGCGGCGAAAACATTCAAATCAACAGTTTCCTTTGATTCAATTCCTGCATTAACAAGTAGTACAATGCTTGTAAATGCATCAACGACATCCAATATACAATCAGTGCCTGTAACTCGTTCTAGCACTGGTCCTTCGTTTTGGAAACAAAGGGAGACAACTTGGAGGCAAAATGACATGAATGCAGTGACTGATGATGATTTTAATGATTGGGCAAATAGTATTGGTAGTTAATTGCTTCTCTTTCTAGCCATTACTCCCCCTGCGCGCCCGGGGGCAATTGGATTGCCCCTCAACATAATAGGCAAAAAGCAAGGCTTTGCCCTATAGGTATTCATTTAAATCCGATAAAGGCTAATTTGGTCGAGAGTCTTGACCTCTTAAGCCCCCTCAGGGCCGTCCCGGACCGTCCCCAATTGTTCCTGAATCGTTACGGGGCAGTAAAAAAACTAGGCTACAGAAGCAAGCAAGGTTTACTTGCCCCATTAAGCGCTTGGTCAGCTGACTCTGCGCCAAATTGTGTTGCAGAATAATCAGTATCCGGGAATTCAACCCAGTTGCTTTTTAGTGTGGATAAGTTCAATTTTTGCCCGTCGACAACAAAAAAAGCAATTCTTGAGGTGTGACTGCTGGTGCTAAAGTTATGGTGCATGCCTTCATATTCTTTAACCGTGACCTCTTCAGTTTGTTCGTTACCAACGTTAAGTTCTCCATTGTTTAGATCACTAATCTCGATTTCAACCACAGGCGCAAATTTTTTCCTAGAAGGGTCAGGGACATGCGAAGCGCGAGATACCCGTAACGATCGAGAGAATTCGCGAGCATCATCCACGGATGTGAATAGTCGAAGGTTTTCAGTATTTTTTAAGTTCGCTTTAATCTCGTCTTGAGTAAAAATTTTCTCTACTGTTCTGCCACCAAGTTTTCCCAACAAAAAATTCCCTTGAATTGTTTCAACGGATTCTGGTGTTCCTACAAGGTAATATTTCATAAATAGACTCCTTAGTACAAATTGGATTAAAACGATAGTAGCTCCCTCATAATCGTGGCTCGGATTGTCATAAGCTACGGCTGTCGCACTAGGAGAGTTACAATCAATACTAGATTTACTGAACAGAGTATTCTACCTGAGTTGGGTTGCTGGGCAAGAATTTATTTTTAGCGGTCCGACAATAAAGAGCTTAGGGTCAAGTCTTTTGATAATTGGTTTATAAAAATGCATTTATCAAAAGACTTGTCCCCTAAGACTGTGTAAGTCTAGTTAATTCGATAATAATAAATAACCAATTGATTTTTTTATAATTTATTAATTATTTTGTAGTTTTTGTATTTTTTGTCAAGGTTGGAATGTAGGTTTATAAACCATTCTGACAATCGATAGTAGTAAATCTGTGCTAAAATCCTAGTGTTAACCTTCAATGTTATATATCTGAAGCAGATGATTTTGGAGTAGAACAAATGAACGAACTAGATATCCAAGAGGTATGCGCTTTTAAGGCTTTTTCTAGCTATAGCGCTGATGAAAAATTGAAATTGATCAATCTGCTACAACAATCACGTTTAAACAAAAATCAAATAGGATTGCTTTTTAATGATGTCGAAATGACTGATGGTGTAATTGTCGATGCAGTGAGTAACAGTAGCGAAAACGAAGAATCCTCCTTAATTCTTGGAAAAATTGTACTGAATTATTCTGAAAGCCCTAACGGCTCCCATCCACCAGTGCCTTTTATTAAAAAAATGATTGGCTCAATTGGTCAATTTGATGAGGCAATTGCTTTAGATGTTCAGAAGTTAGCGTTTGCTTACATTATTCAACACGAAAACGCGAGAGTACGGTATCCAGCTCCAAAACCAGCTATAAGAAGTGGACATTCCCGTTTGTTTTCTGAAGTAGCGCCAGCCACAATGGATAGAGAAGATGCAGATTATATTTTAACAAAATTAATTCATAACAAGATTGAACCCTGGCCCGTCTTAGAAAGAATCCATGATTATGCATCGCGTTTAATTCAATCTGGAGAATTGAAACCTGGTGCTAGTTGCTTTGCGGGAGCGGCTCAAATGATAGACTCCCTAGATCGATTAAAAATTCTTACCACAGAAAACTTACATCTCTGTTTAGATACTAATAATTGGGGACATGTACATTTAATGCTTCATACAATTGAATTAAAACCACGAAAGCAGGAAGAATTTTCTCGTCTAATACCTTATGTCAATTTGTCTGGTCCTGATTTAGTAAAGCTACTAACAAAGGGGATTTTGCCAACTCAACCAGAATCAAGTGCGGAAACTTTTCAACAGAAAAAATAATCTATTTTAGAATAGCTTAGGGTCAGGTCTTTTGATAATAGGCTTATAAGAATGCTTTTATCAAAAGACTTGACCCCTAAGACTTTCTATTGATTTTTACAGGAACAAGCCTACAATAAGGCCATTTATGACCACTATGGATTATTAATGAAAACAATTACTGAACTACTCGCAGGACAAACTTTAGTACACGAAGGCGATTTAACTATCGAAGGAAACGTAGGAAATGGAGCAAAGTTAAAAATTACTAATGGTTCGTTAACTATAAGAGGAACTGTAGAAGAGAGAGCAAGAATTACATTAAAAATTTCTGAAAGATTAAGGGATAAAAAATTACAATTAATGACTAGCAAAACCCAAACCACTTCAAGTTCTAGTAACAGCTATGTAAATTCTCTGAATTTTTACGGAAATAAAGTTTCAACAAGTATTGCAAGTCCTGGTGCGATTATCGAAGGAAAGATTACTAATGCCAATAAGTGCCTCTTTAAAGTGGGTAATCGAATGATGGGGGATGTGGAAATTGATAGTCGTATTTATACTGAACATCAAGTAGAAGATAAAGGAAATGGAGTATATGTAATTACCGCCATTGATCCATCGTGGGCTTCAAGTGGGTATGATTCAAAAACAATCACCGCAATTATCGACGGAAAAGAATATAGCGCAAAGCAAATCATCAATGTATCAGGAAATGATGTATTGGTGGATGGGAAACCTGCTGACAAAACACAGAATCTTGAAAGTTATAAAGTCACTATACACGGTAACATCGAAGATAATGTTCGGATAGAGTCTGATTTTGATATTGAAGCTCAAACAGTTGCCAATGACTGTGAATTAATCAGCAAATATTCTGGTATTAAAGTCAATCGTGCAGTAGGCGATAGCTATCTATCTGCTAAGGGAAAACTTAGCGCGAGTGGTGTGAGTAGGAATGCTGAACTAGTGAGTGATGAAGATGATGTCGAAGCGGAATATGTCCAAATTAATGATGAAACTCAAGGACCTAGATAAAAGCACGCGGATTGAAATAATGTTATTTTAAACCCAAATAAACCATTTGAAGAAAAAACAAGGAAATTTTATATAAAAATCAATAAGTTATGATGGGGCGGCGGGAATCGAACCCGTTCCCAATACTATTAATATGGGTGCTAAATTACAATTAAAGACCACCAAACACAAGATAAATAGAGGTTTTAATTTAATAAGTACATCTATAAATTGGAGAGTGTTCATCTAACTGTGTCACCTCGCTAATTATCTAAGCCCCAGATTTAACCTATCCTCGAAATAGATGTGTAACTGAGAAATGATAAGTGCCCAATTGTGCATGGGCTGATTCCATTTTTCCAGCACTTTTTGGCAAGCACAATAAATGAGCTTAACAAGGGCGTTTTCACTGGTGAAAGCGCCTTTATTTTTAGTGTATTTACGGATTTGTCGATGAAAGCCTTCCACAATGTTAGTGGTATAAATAATGCGTCTAAGCTCTTCTGGGTATTTAAAAAATTGAGATAGAGCCTCCCAATTATTATTCCATGACTTCAAGACAGCGGGGTATTTTTTGCCCCATTTTATCTCCAACTCTAGCAAGTGATGTTCCGCCAACTCTTTACTGGTAGCTTTGTAAACAAGCTTTAAATCGGCCAAAAATGCTTTCTGGTCTTTACTGACAACGTACTTCAATGAATTTCGAATTTGATGAACCACACAAAGCTGCACTTCGGTTTTAGGAAACACCTCGGCAATCGCCTCAGGAAACCCTTTAAGCCCATCAATGCTTGCAATAAGGATATCCTCTACACCCCGTGCCTTAAGGTCATTTAGAACACCAAGCCAAAAGCGAGCCCCCTCATTTTCAGATAAATAAAGTCCTAAAATATCCTTCCGGCCCTCAGGTGTTACTGCAAGAACCGTATAAAACGCTTTGCTAGTCACTTTCCCTTCGACACGTACTTTAAAATGCATGGCATCTAAAAAAGCAATAGGATATACAGACTCCAAAGACCGATTGCGCCATTCGGTAATCATAGGCAGTAATTTATCCGTGATAAGGCTGATTTTAGCTGACGATACTTCTAATCCATACATCTCGGCTAGGTGTTCACTTATAGCTTCGTAGCTCATACCCAAGGCATATAAGGCTAGGACTTTGTTATCTAGGGATTCATTCAATACCGTTTGACGCTTCTTGACGATTTCTGGCTCAAAACTACCGTCTCTATCTCTTGGTGTCTCTAAATCAAAAACACCGGAAGTGGACTGTATGGTCTTGGTCGTTTTGCCATTGCGTCGATTCGTAAGTCCGGTTTCATGGCACGCCTCCATATGCGTGTCCATTTCACCTTCCAAAGCAGCTTCTAATAGTTCTTTGATTAACGGCGATAATATCCCGTCTTTACCCGTCAAGGATTGACCTGATTTTAATTGCGATAACGCATCTGCTTTGAAATCATTAAAATCAAAATTCGCTAAATCTATTTTTTTATTCTTATTCATTGTCACCTCTACAAAATTGTACAAATTATATCAATTTTTTAGAGATGACACAGTTATTTGAACACTACCATAAATTGTTTTCCCAAATTGTCTTTCATTGTCAGCAAATGGTGCCGCTATGGTGCCTTTAATTTTTGCTTTAATCTCCAACTTTAATTATTTGAATACTTTGTTTTGCGGCACGTCTGGTTATGGTAATCAAATGGGGGTTTTTGTTTACTCATCGAGTCTGAGGCTCCCTAATCTAATTGTTATTGCACTCAGCTGAGTTTGCATTATTTATTGTTTCAATTACTAACCCTTTTTGAATTGAAGCGTACATTCCAATTTGGGTTATGCTCTTTAATGTTGTAAAGTCTGAACTTCTACTTTTGAGCATAGAAAACATTTTTTCTAACTCATCGATAGTTGGTATTTGTAGATTGAAGGGACAATGGCCAGAGAAGTTAAAGTGTCTATTTACTTCGTCATGTATTTTTTTAAGTTCATTTAAAAGACAATCACTATTACCTGCCTCAAGTTCTTTGAGTAGCCTAGCTACAATCTCGAACGTACTCTCATTATTGGCATTTTTAGCATTTAATTCGCTATCTGTATTATCTAAGATAAATTTGAATATTCCTATGTCAGCAAATATTGCAAACATAAGTGGAGTTGACCGGGAGTCCTTAGTTATTCGGCTATAAAATCCCAGATCAACATTCGCAATTACTTTAACGTCATCTATATTATTGCTACACACAACTCCGTGAATTCGATCTATTCCCAAATTCTGTTGTCTTTCAAAATTATAAATTTTACCTAACACATTATTGGAGAAAAGGGTTCTTCTAGAATGAGGTGCATAAGTTCGACTTAAATCTCTATTGTCTACATTTTCGACATCGTTATTAACCTCGTCATCTTTTACACCATTTTTAGAATATTTATTTATTAATGTTTTACCTAAATTCCAATATGTCCCATGATCGAAAGAATCTTGCCTTGAGAAGCCTAAAGCTCCTAGCATAGATGCCATAAATTCAGTGGTATGTTGGGGATGAATAAATGCTTGGGTTACTTCATTAGGTAATGCACCCGCATCCATTAATTTTTCAATTAAAGAATCACTTCTACGACAAAAAAGCGCACTATTTAGGGTATCGCTATTCGGCTTGCACTCTCTTAGTATGGTGATTATATCCTTAGTTTCTACACCATCAACTATTGCACTGTTAAGAGCATGATTGTATGTGTTCGACGTTTCGTGTTTAGAAAACATTTTGTAATCCTGTGCCAAACGGTCAATAAAGGTGTTATCTTAACATTATTTGACCATTTATACAACTAATTACACTTACTTATGAGGCAACTTGTGTTTGATTAAACTCGATAATAAGCCAATAAAAGGGAAAACAGCACTAATACAGATTTGTTTACATTCTAGAGTTCCTGGGTACTTATTCGCATTTTTGCTCAAATAAGAAAAATGAGTCTTTTTGGCATGCCAGTCCAAAGCAAACTGAACGCACCCTGAAGGATTATTGTATCTCAAAAGATATTACTTCGATTTGAAATCAGTGGGCTTTGGTTGCAAAGGATTTATTCGTAGCTTTATAGCCTGTTTACAAAAATCGATAACATCAATACCTTGAGGTGAGCCAGTTCTCTCTACATGACCAAGTCTATTGATCAATTTCCAGGTTTAATTTGCAACGCAGGATGAACCTGTTTTGGCTTTGCATTTGCATCGAAAAATGTCGCTTGCGTTGCAGATACAGATACGTTTCTCGCGATGTTTACATCGGGAAACTGTTTTTTCAGGCCTCCTGGAGTGTACTGATAAAAATTTGAAGTCTTTAATGCATCCAAATAATACGCTGGCTGGCTTCCGTCCGATGTTTTACAAAAGCCACCAATTTTACCCGACAACTTACAGGTCACTGGATCCAGTTTTGTTAAGTCCTTAATATCTCCATATGTTAGATGTCGTATGACTAGTGGCGGTATCGGAGTATCTTTAAGCGCCACATCTTTGGCATACAACTCCGCGATGAAATATAAAAGATTGGCCACGACTATATTCTTCATATTGTCGTTTGACGCATAAGCCTGAGCTATTTCAATAAAATTAGCGACTAACTTAACTGCGCCATGCTCATCTTGGGCCCAAAATAACCAAGCCCCACAGATAGGCTCATTTGTTTCTTGATCAATAACCACATGGATGGGTATTGCATCATCTAATCTTCGCTCAATGATTGACTTAAAACTTGCCCCTGAAACCTGTAAACAGCAGTTGAGGTAATTACCTAAAAAGAAGGTATCAGGTCTTGATTTATCCCACTGCTGTACAACACAGTGTTTGACTAACCGTTCTTTAGCCGCAAAATACTGTGCGAGTAATGCCTCAAGAGTAGTAAACAATCCCTTTACTTCCCCTCCAGCCCGAAACGATGAGCTTTTTAGTTTTTGCAAATGACTGTCGAATTTGCCTAACATTAACTCTATAGTTGACGACTGAATTCGAGTCGCTATTTGTGCTCCGGCGTTTTTACCTTTAGTCAATTCTTGAACTATTTTCGCAGCCATAACGAGTTCTTTTACCCCGTAGGTCGTTAAGCCCTTAAGACAGGTTAATAGCTCAGTACCTAATTTGGTCCAATTGGTCTGTTTGTTGACCGTGTAAGTGAAGGAATGAGTGCGGTTGTAATAAACTACTTTTTCTGTATTTAAACCAAGGGCAGCTAATTGCTTACGAACTGCAGAATTATGCTGTGCAATAAGTCTTAATTGGCTGTCTTTTTGATCGTGGCTATGTAATAAATTATCAAGAGAGCGATTGGTGATATCGCACGCTAACATGGCTTTGTACCAATAGTCGTACTGATCATCAGAGTCTGAATTATTTGCCTGCGCAGCATTTTTTACTAAAAGTAAATTGGCAAATCGTGAACCCATTAATTTATCAAATTTACTCTGATTGATGTCTTTGGAATCAACTTCCAAATGCAAATGGTCCAAGCATAGATATTTTAATATGTCCGATAATTCCTTAATGACATCCTCTAAGCTAACGGTATCCAACCTAGCTTCAAGACCTGAAATTCGTTTAACCGATAACTCGTTAATTTCTTTTGAAGACAATACAGAGAGAGTGATCAAAATCTGCTGCCATAAGGATGTTGACTTTTTATCCATTAAACTTGCGGCAAATTTTTGCATTAGGCGATTTAAAAAGTGTAATAGCTTGGTTCTGTTAATTAATTCATAGGCTTTTAGAAATTGCTCGAAACGCATAGCTGATTTGGAGACAACAGTAGTCATGAACAACAGTGCGCGTGAAGGACCCATTGCAACTAGTAGGTTTAAAATCCGCTCGATGTATGTATCTCTAATTTCAGCATAATGCCGTCGCTGAAAAGGGGTAAGCATTTTATTAGACTCTTCAAATGCTTTTTGTAGCCCCTTAATCTGTGCTACAGCTTTATTTTTATTAGGCTCACTTCGCTCGAATTCGTTAATACAGGCCATAATGCGTTGTTCATTATCCTCTCCCAATTCCTTTGCTAAGGTATCCAGCACTTGATTGGGCGCACATTGTGCCGCAGTCGACATCAATCGTTTTCGCTCTTTTGGGAAGGTCGTCAGTAAGCTGTTTAAATCTCCTGATATGAGCTTTTGCAATAAATCGGTTGTGCTAAATAAGTGATTTGACAGCTCATAACGATGTGCTGGAAATAGATCAGCCACAACTGATAAATCATAGCTCTCTTTAATTAATTTCGAAAAATATAAAATTACCTTGGAATATATTAATTCTTCGGATTGTGGAAATAGGTTAATTAGATCACGAATTCTATAAGGATTATTACCTA
>Ga0209174_10000390_pt1 | contig 34292 bp, 26 predicted proteins | sample JI91814BDNA_FD_187505 | JGI IMG/M metagenome (GOLD analysis project Ga0209174, IMG submission 187505) | Wastewater effluent complex algal communities from Wisconsin, to seasonally profile nutrient transformation and Carbon sequestration -... | ecosystem: Engineered > WWTP > Effluent > Algae...
TCGTCGCCGGCGCCCCACCCGGCGCCGACCTGAGCGCCAGCCTGACCGAACTGCGTCGAATGACGAAGTGGCACAACAACTCCGACTACGGCACCGCCTTCGAGGACTTCGTCGCACACCACTTGGATGCCGTCGGCCATCGCAGCATCGTGCTCATCCTCGGCGACGCCCGCACCAACAACACCGACCCGGGCCTTGACGCCCTCCACGCCATCCGAGAACGCGCTCGCTCCGTGATCTTCCTCAACCCCGAACCCGCTCGGCAATGGTCCTCGGGAGATTCCGTCGCCCATCGGTATGCCGAGGTCGTCGACATGCACGAATGCCGCAACCTCGCCCAACTGCGCCTATTCGTCGAGCGCCTCCTGCCCCTGTGAGGCCGCCACCTAAACTTGCGTGGTGACCGACAACCGACTCACCACTCTGCTTGCCGGCCGCCCGGCCATCATTGACGGGGGCTACGGCTGGCTCCTGCAGGAGCGCGGACTGCCACCAGGCGAGGTCGCGGAGTTGTGGAATGCCGAGAACCCGGCGGCCATCGAGGCACTGCATGAGGAGTATGCCGCGGCGGGCGCCCGCATCCTGACCACCAACACCTTCGGGGGCACCCGCCCACGGCTGGCGATGAGCGGGCTGGAGGCACGGGCATACGACCTGAACAAGGCCGGCGCGGAGATCGCGCGCCGCGTCGCGGACCGGCACGACATCCTCGTCGCCGGCGACATCGGGCCGACGGGTGAACTCATGGCACCCCTGGGCACGATGGCCGAGGACGAAGCCATCGCGCTGTTCAGCGAGCAGATTCGCGCGCTCGTCGACGGCGGCGCGGACCTCATCCTGATCGAGACGATGAGTGATCTCGCCGAGAGCCGGGCCGCGATCGCGGCGGCGAAGGCGGTGGCGGCCGAACTCCCGATCGTGGCAACGATGAGCTTCGACACCAACCTGCGCACGATGATGGGCGTGACACCGACGGCGGCCGTGCACGCGCTCGCCGAGGCCGGCGCCGACGCGGTCGGCGCCAACTGCGGGCGGGGACCGGAGGAGATGATCCGCATCGCCGCCGAGTTGATGGCCGCGCGCGGCGCTGACGACAGCGTGCTCCTGGTGGCGCAGTCCAATGCGGGCCTGCCGCAGGTGCAGGGTGACGCCTTCGCCTACACGGTCGATCCGCCCGCGATGGGCGCGCACGCCCAGGAACTACGCGAGGCCGGCATCGACCTCATCGGCGCCTGCTGCGGCTCCTCGCCCGAACACATCCGGGCGATCGCCACGGCGCTGAACTGACCCGCACTGGACTGACCCGCGCCGAACTGACCCGCGCCGAACTGACCCGCGCTGGACTGAACCGGCGTGGCCCGACCGCCGTCAGCCTTCGAAGGCCTCCGGGTCCGGACCGGTGCGGAAGCCCTGATCCAGCGCCTCGAACGCCTCGATGTCGGCGCTGTCCAAGGTGAGCTCGGCCGCCCGGAAGTTCTCGGCGATCCGGCTAGGCGTCACCGACTTCGGGATGACCACATTGCCGATCGCCAGGTGCCAGGCGAGGATCGCCTGCGCCGGCGTCGCCGAGTGCTTGGCGGCGACCTGCGCCACTACGGGATCGGTGAGCACCCGCTGACCCGAGGCCAGGGGGCTCCACGCCTCGGTCACGATGCCGTGCTCCCGGTGAAAGGCGCGCAACTCCCGCTGCTGCAGGTAGGGATGCAACTCGATCTGGTTGATCGCCGGGTACTCCCCCAACTCGGCGTGCACGCGCTCCAGGTGCGGGATCGCGAAGTTGCTCACCCCGACCGCGCGCACCCGGCCGGTTGCGCGCAGGGCGAGCAGCGCGGCATACGCCTCGAGGTAGCGGTCCTCGTGCGGCCACGGCCAGTGCAGGAGGAGGAGGTCGAGGACGTCGAGGCCGAGCCGGTCCATGGATGCCTCGAAGGCCGCGGGGGTCGCCTCCGCCCCGAAGTCCGTCGGCCACACCTTTGTCGTCACGAAGACGTCCTCGCGGGCCAGTCCGCTGTCGCGCACGGCGCGGCCCGTGCCGACCTCGTTGTGATAGAGCTTCGCGGTGTCGACGTGCCGATAGCCGACGCGTAGCGCCTCGGCCACGGCCCGCTCGGCCTCGTCGTCGGCGACCTGCCAGACACCGAAGCCAAGCGCGGGGATGGGCACGGCGCCGCCAGGGGCGGCGAGGTCAATGGTGGGAATCGTCATACCCCGAGCCTATGACCCACCTCACCGCCGGGCGGCACCTAACGCTGGGCGACCGGTTTGCGCTGGGCGATAGTCTCGGCCCCATGCCGATCACGAAGGTCCTCATTGCCAACCGCGGTGAGATCGCTGTCCGCATCGCCCGCGCCGCCGCCGACCATGGGATCGGCTCGGTGGCGGTGTATGCCGAGCCCGACCGCGACGCCCTCCACGTCAAGGTCGCCGATGAGGCCTATGCGCTCGGTGGGTCCACCCCCGCCGACTCGTATCTGTTGCAGGACAAGCTGATCGAGATCGCCAAGGAGTCCGGCGCGGACGCGATCCACCCGGGCTACGGCTTCCTCGCCGAGAACGGACCGTTCGCGCAGAAGGTCATCGACGCCGGCCTGGTGTGGATCGGCCCCGGACCGGAGGCGATCGACTCCCTCGGCGACAAGGTCAAGGCGCGGCATATCGCGCTCGCCGCCAACGCCCCCCTCGTGCCCGGCACCAAGGACCCCGTCAATGGGCCCGACGAGGTCGTCGCCTTCGCCGAGGAGCACGGGCTCCCGGTCGCCATCAAGGCGGCGTATGGCGGTGGCGGCCGCGGGTTGAAGGTCGCCCGCAACCTGGCCGAGATCCCCGACCTGTTCGAGTCGGCCGTGCGTGAGGCGGTCACGGCCTTCGGCCGGGGCGAGTGCTTCGTCGAGCGATTCCTCGACCACCCGCGGCACGTGGAGACCCAGTGCCTAGCCGACCAGCACGGAAATGTCGTGGTCGTCTCCACCCGCGACTGCTCACTGCAACGTCGCAACCAGAAGTTGGTGGAGGAGGCACCCGCCCCGTTCCTGACCGAGGAGCAGCACACCGAGTTGCTTCGGGCGTCCAAAGAGATCCTCAAGCAGGCCGGGTATGTCGGTGCCGGCACCTGCGAGTTCCTGGTCGGGCCGCAAGGTGACATCTCCTTCCTTGAGGTCAACACCCGCCTCCAGGTCGAGCACTGCGTGTCCGAGGAGGTCACCGGGATCGATCTGGTCCGGGAGCAGTTCCGGATCGCCGACGGCGGCGTCCTCGACTATCCCGATCCGGAGCCGCATGCGCACTCGATCGAGTACCGCATCAACGGCGAGGACGCGGGCCGCGGCTTCCTGCCCGCGCCAGGCACCGTGACGAAGATGGTGGTTCCCGAGGGTCCGGGTGTGCGCTGGGATGCCGGGATCGTCGAGGGCGACACCATCGCCGGCGCCTTTGACTCGATGATCGCCAAGCTCATCGTCACCGGCCGCACCCGCGAGCAGGCAATCGAGCGGTCCCGCCGCGTCCTCGACGAACTTGTGATCGAAGGTATGCCGACGGTCACCCCGTTCCACCGCAAGGTCGTGCGCGATCCGGCCTTCGCGCCGGAGGGCGGGGCGCCGTTCACGGTCCATACGCGCTGGATCGAGACGGAATTCGACAACGACATCGCCCCGTATGCCGGTCCCGCCGGCGAGGCGGCCGAGGCGGAGGAACGCCAGAATATCGTCGTCGAAGTTGGCGGCAAGCGAGTCGAGGTCTCCCTGCCCGGCGGCCTGTCGCTCGGCGGTGGCGGCGGGGCCGCGGCCAAGAAGAAGGCACCTCGCCGAGCCGGGGGCGCCAAGACCGGGGCGGCCGCGTCCGGTGACTCGTTGACCGCGCCGATGCAAGGCACGATCGTCAAGGTCGCGGTCGAGGACGGGCAGACGGTCGCCGCCGGCGAACTCGTCCTCGTCCTAGAGGCGATGAAGATGGAGCAACCCATCAACGCCCATAAGGCCGGGGTCGTCTCGGGCCTCTCGGCGACCGTCGGGGCTACGGTGACTAATGGGCAGGTCCTCGCCGAGATCAAGGACGCCTGACCTCGGGGGTCACCCGTCGGGGTCACCCTCGGCGCACATTCCCGCCCGTTGCCGAAACTCCTACCTGCGCAACGGAAGTGTTCTCGTGCTTATGTCTAGATTGTCTCCCGAAGCTGGGTTGTCTCCCAAAGGCACTGCTTACTCTCGGATCGCGGCCGTGGCCGCCTTGGCGACCGCGGCCGGTGCGGGGGTTGTCGTGGCGCCGACCGCGGGGGCGAGCACTCCCCATACGACTGGACCGACGGGACCCGTGGTGCGCGACGGCGCCGCCCAACCCGTGTTCTCCGATCGCGCCGGCGAGTGGACGGTGAAGGAGGCCTGGGTCGAGGTGCCCGTCGACTCCGACCGCGACGGGCACAACGACCGGGTGCATGTGCGGTATGCCCGTGCCACCGCCGCCACCGGGAAACTCCCGGTGATCATGCACGCGAGTCCCTACTTCACCGGGGTCAACGACGTCCCGAACCACAATGTCGACCACGACCTGTACGACCCCGGAGCCCGGTCGATCTGGACGTCGAGCCCGGGCGGGGCGCGACCGACCGCAGTGCAACTGCTCGACCCGTGGACGTCGAAGCGCTGGATTCCACGGGGATTCGCCTGGATGGAGGTCGAGTCGCTCGGCACCGGCGGCTCCACCGGCTGCCCGACGACGGGCGGGGTCAATGAGACGCTCGGCGTCAAGGCCGTCATCGACTGGCTGAATGGACGCGCGACGGCCGTCGATGCCGCGGGGAAGGCCGTGCGCGCGAGCTTCGCCAATGGCAATGTCGGGATGGTCGGCACGTCCTACGACGGCACCCTGCCGAACGCGGTCGCGGCCACGGGCGTCGACGGGCTCAAAGCCATCATTCCCACCTCCGCCATCTCCGACTGGTACGGCTACTACCGCGCTGGCGGGGCCGTGGTCGCACCGGAGGGCTATCAGGGCGAGGACGCCGACGTGCTCGCGAAATTCGTTCTCACCCGGGCGAATCCGGCCATCTGCCGGCCGGTGGTTGCCGATCTCGCCCGGGCGCAGGACCGCCTCACCGGCGATCTCAACAACTTCTGGCAGGGGCGCAGCTACCTCGCCGACGTCGCCAAGGTCAAGGCCGCCGTGTATGTCGCGCACGGCCTCTCCGACTGGAACGTCAAGCCCAGCCAGGCGGGCCTGTGGTACCGCGCCCTGCGCGCCCAGGGAACGCCGGCCAAGGTCTACTGGCACCAAGGCGGGCACGGCGGCGAACCCCCGGTGAACGCGCAAGTGCGCTGGTTCACCCGCTACGTGCTCGGCATACGCAATGGGGTGGATAGCGAGCCGCGCGCGCTAATCGAGTCCCCCACCGGGATCAACAAGGCGTATGCCGAGTGGCCCGTCCCCGGGGTTCGGAACCGCTCGATGTCGTTCTCCTCGTTCATCCTTCGTGCCGGGACGCCCAAGGCCCGGATGACGTTCGCCGATGACCCCCGTCAGACGTTGACGTCGTTCACCAACGCACCTCGGCGGGCTACCGGGCTCGCCTATGAGAGCTTCCCGATCGAGAAGGCGACGCGACTGTCGGGTTTCCCGACCGCGACGCTCAAGGTGTCACTCGCCCAGCCGAATGCCAACCTGACCGTCGGCATCCTGGACATCGACAAGGCTGGACGCGCGACGCTGGTGACGCAGGGGTGGGCCGACCCGCAGAATCGCCGGTCGCTGTGGCGCACCGATCCGATCACCCCGGGCGCCGTCATGACGGTCAAAGTCCGCCTTGAAGCAACCGACCACGTCTTCGCGCCCGGCCACAGCCTGGCCTTAACGATCCTGCAGAGTGACCACGACTTCACGATCAGACCCCCCGCCGGCAAGCAGGTCCAGGTGGACGTGACCCGAAGCGGCATAACTCTCCCGCTGGATCGCCCCCTGCCCTGAGCCGCGCCGCTTTGGGAGACACCATGGACCTACGCAACGGAACTGATCCATTGCATGTGAGCCAACCCACCCAGGCGAGGCCTCGCGCCGTGCGCGCGGCGCGGCGAGGATGGGGAGCGTTCATCGGTGACGAAGGAGTTCGGTATGCAATTCGGGCGCAGCTACGAGGAGTTCGAGGTCGGGGCCACCTACAAGCACTGGCCCGGCAAGACCGTCACCGAGTATGACGACCACCTCTTCTGCCTGCTGACGATGAACCACCACCCGCTGCACCTCGACGCGCACTACGCCGAGGAGACCACGCAGTTCGGCAAGAACGTCGTCGTCGGCAACTATGTGTATTCGATCCTGCTCGGCATGTCGGTCCCCGACATCAGTGGCAAGGCCATCGCCAACCTCGAGATCGAGTCGTTGCGACACGTCGCCCCGACCTTCCACGGCGACACCCTGTATGGCGAGACCACCGTCCTCGACAAGTGGGAGTCCACGTCCAAGGACGACCGCGGCGTGGTCTACGTCGAGACCATCGGCTACAACCAGGACGGCAAGGTCGTCTGCATCTTCCGTCGCAAGGTCATGGTGCCCAAGGCCAACTACCTCGACGCCCGCGGCGGCGAGCAGCCGGCCCGGCCCGTGCCGCAGCCGGACAAGAACTGGCCGGGGACGGCTGGCTAACTCGTGTCCCTCCCATGGGGGACTGTCCGGCAGGCCTTGGCGAGCGCTAGCTTCCGATTCACATGCACGCCAAAGGGAGGGCACATGAGATTTCGGAAGTTCGGTAGGACCACCCTGGTCGCAGGTCTAGCCGCGGCGCTTGGGCTGGCTGCTGCGGGCCCGGCTAGCGCTGGCACCCAAACAGACCTGGGTTCGTCGTTCGCGAAGCCGTTGGGCGGTAGCGTCGCGCTGGCTCGTCTCGGGGATCGGCTTGGTGCCGTTGCCGCACAGAATGACCTCACGCAACAGCAGTTGCGCGACCAATTGAAAGACCCAACTATCCGCCTCGATCGCAGCGGTCGTCTCTTAGCAATCGACCCGATTCCGCGGCCCGCCCCAACAACCGTGGACGCACCCGACAAGGGCCCTTACCCCTACAGCGACACATTCCTGTTGCACTCAAAACCCGGTTCGAGCAAAGTTATCTACCTGGACTTCGACGGAGAAGCGCTCTCGGGCACCGCGTGGAACAGCTACTACTCGGTCTCGACGGCGTTCCAAGCGGGCTACAGTCTCGACACCAGTAGCTCCTTCAGCACAACCGAGATGGACGCCATCCAAGGCATCTTCCAACGTGTGGCCGAGGATTTCGCTCCCTTCGACGTCGATGTGACGACTCAGGACCCGGGCGTTGCCGCCATCGATCGCGCAGGGTCGGGCGACAACAACTACGGGACGCGAGCGCTCATTACGAATTCGGAAGAGCTGTCCTACAAGACATGCCAAAGCTCGTGCGGCGGAATCGCCTACCTCGGCGTGTATGACCACACAAGCAGCCACCAGTACTACCAGCCCGCCTTGGTGTTCTCCCACATGCTTTCCCTCAGCGAGAAGTACATCGCCGAGGCGGTGTCGCATGAGGTCGGTCATAATCTCGGGCTGAACCATGATGGGACATCCAGCGTCACTTACTACACGGGACATGGCCCTTGGGCCCCGATCATGGGAGTCGGCTACTACAGGCCTGTGACCCAGTGGAGTCGAGGTGAATATGCCGATGCCAACAACACCGAAGACGACTTTGCGGTGATGTCGAGCAACGGTCTAGTGGCGCGCACCGACGATCATGGGGACTCCACCGCGACAGCAACACCGCTACCTGCATCGTCCCCCGCCACCACGTCCGGCATTATCTCCACGCGGAGCGACAAGGATGTCTTCGCCGTTTCCACGACATGCACTGCCACGTTGACCGCGAGCGTTGCGCCCGCCCCACGAAGTCCAAACCTAGATGTGCAGCTCAGCCTGCTATCGGCAACGGGCGCACCCCTGGCCATCAGCAATCCGTCCGCGGCTTACTCAACTTATGACCTTGCGACGGGACTCAACGCCGCGACGAGCACCACGGTCGCTCCCGGCACTTACTACCTCGAAGTAGATGGAGTCGGCGCCGATTCACCAAGCACGGGGTACTCGGACTATGCGTCACTCGGGCAATACACCATTACGGTGTCAGGCTGTGTCGGACCTCCGTCCTCGACCTCGTACACGAAGATCAGTGCGGGCTCGTTTCACACGTGTGCCGTGACCAGCAGTGGCGGAGTCAAGTGTTGGGGTGACAACCGACTCGGTCAGCTTGGAAATGGGACGCTGACGAGTTCAACCACCCCCGTGCAAGTTTCCGGGCTGACCTCCGGGGTCCAGGCGATCTGGGCTGGTCGCGACCACACCTGTGCGATGACCACCACCGGGGCGATCAAATGCTGGGGCAATAACCTCAACGGTCAACTCGGTGATGGCACCAAGATCAACCGTTCCACGCCCGTCCAAGTCGTCGGCCTCACATCCGGAGCGAAGGCAATCACGGCGGGAGGTGCCTTCAGCTGCGCAGTGACGCCCACGAGCGCGGTCAAATGCTGGGGTTTGCGATACGCGGTGACACCCAAGGTCGTGTCGGGAGCCGGGGGTGCCGTCCAGTTGACGGCCGGGGAGAACCATGCCTGCACCCTTACCTCGGCCCGCGCCGCCAAGTGCTGGGGTTCAAACACCTCTGGGCAGGTCGGCGATGGGACCACGACAACGCGCATGTCAGCTGTTCAGGTCAAGGGAATGGCCTCTGGCGTCTCGGCTGTCTGGGCCGGTCGCTATCACACCTGCGCCTACACAACCGCTGGCGCTGCCAAGTGTTGGGGCACCAACGGCAACCATGAGCTCGGCGACACCACAACAACGATGCGCCTTACGCCGGTCGCGGTGTATGGGTTGTCCTCGGGCGTGGTGGGCATGCGGGGTGGGGTGTCGTTTACCTGCGCCGTCAAGTCCACGCGACAACTGCTCTGCTGGGGGCGCAACGCCGAGGGCCAGCTGGGCAATGGGACAAACACCGAGATGGCGATCCCCACCGCGGTCTCGGGCTTCAGCACTGACACCGCAATGATCGCGGCTGGGTCTTGGCACACCTGCGCCCTGAAGCAGAGCAATGGCGCGGCCTATTGCTGGGGTAGCAACTCGCGAGGTCAGCTGGGCGACGGGACGACGACCTGGCGAACCACGCCTGCGAAGGTCCTTGGCTGATCACCGGCGGCCGGGCGGGCAGCGCCCCGCCCGGCCGCAGTCTCCTTTGAGGAACGCAAAGCCGGGCCACACTGTGGCGACAGGCGGCGTGGCAGCATACGAGGATGAGCGAGGAGCAAGCCAAGACCGACAACCGGGCCCGGGTGACCACGGACGCCCTCCGCGGTTTCATCCAGCAGGGCTGGGCGCCGCGCGATGAGACGCGACCCGAGCGCTCCCCAGCCGCTGACTACGCCGCCGCCCGTCGGGCGGCGCTCAGCGCGGCATACCCGGGAGAGCGGTTGATCGTCCCGGCGGGCGGGTTGAAGGTGCGCAGCAACGACTGCGACTACGTCTTCCGCCCCCACACTGCCTTCGCTTACCTCACCGGCCTCGGTGCCGACCGTGAGCCCGATGCGGTCCTCGTGCTCGATCCCACCGACGACGGGCACGAGGCGATCCTTTACTTCCGCCCGCTCGCCCCCCGGGATAGCGACGAGTTCTTCGACGACGCGCGCTTCGGTGAGTTCTGGGTCGGGGGCCGGCCCACCATCGAGGACATCGAGGCCGAGCTGGGCATTGCCGGCCGCCACATCGACGAGTTCCTGGACCAGGCCACCAAGGACGCGTCGACCACGACGGTCCGGGTCGTGCGCGATGCCGACCACGCGCTGACGTCCCAGCTCGACGCGCGGCGCGTGGCCGAGGGCAGCACGCAGGAGGTTCTCGAAGAGGCGGATGCGGATCTCGCCCACGCCATCTCGCACGCGCGGATGGTCAAGGACGAGCACGAGGTCGCGCAGATGCGTGCCGCCATCGCGGCCACCCAGGTGGGCTTTGAAGCAGTCATCGCCGAACTCGACGGGGTCGTCGACCGCGGCCGCGGCGAGCGTTGGGTTGAGGGGATCTTCGGCCTGCATGCCCGTCATCAGGGCAATGGGGTGGGCTACGACTCGATCTGCGCCTCCGGCGACCACGCCAACACGCTGCACTGGATCAAGAACACCGGCGATATCGCCGCAGGCGACCTCATCCTGCTCGACGCCGGGGTCGAGGTCGACAGCCTCTACACCGCCGATATCACCCGCACCTTGCCGATCGACGGCACCTTCACCGAGGCTCAGGCCGAGATCTACGACGCGGTGTATGCCGCGCAGGAGGCCGGCATGGCCGCCATCCGTCCCGGGGCGAAGTTCAGCGACATCCACGCGGCGGCAATCCGGGTCATCGCCGAGCACGTCCACGGCTGGGGCCTCCTCCCCGATGGCGTTGATGTCGAGGCAAGCCTGGATCAGGAGACCGGTCAATTCCATCGGCGCTGGATGGTGCACGGGACCAGCCACCACCTCGGACTCGACGTCCATGACTGCGCCCTCGCCACGATGGAGGAGTACCGCGAAGCCGAGTTGCGTCCCGGCATGATCCTCACCGTCGAGCCGGGGCTCTATTTCAAGGCCGACGACGAACTCGCCCCCGAACGGTTCCGCGGCATCGGCATTCGGATCGAGGACGACGTGCTGGTCACCGAGGACGGTTTCGAAAACCTCTCGGCAGGTATGCCGCGGGCCCGTCAAGACGTCGAAAACTGGATCGCTTCCATTCGCGAACAGCGTTGAGCCACGCTCATGTAAGCGTTTCCATAACGATCTGGACACTGTTGGGTTGCATTGAACTCACCGGGACTTGCAGGTGCTTGACGAGCGTCCTGCGCTGGAGGATCGTGTCTTCCCGGTCACACCCTTCCGGGTCGTGATGCGGGACCGCGACGCTGCTCTCTTGGCTGGTGTGCGCCCCCGCGAACACCAGTCAAGGAGACACATCTATGGGCGCTAGGCGCTATCTGACTGCGGCGGTCGCCATTGGCGCCGTGGCCACCACCACCGGATGCCTCGGCGGCACCGACAACGGGTCCGGCTCCGGAGACGGCGCCACCACCGCGACCGGGTCCGGCAAGTCCAGCATCGAGGTCATGTACGGCTTCGGCAACGAGCAGGAAGCCGCCTTCCAGAAGGACCTCAACGCCTTCGCGGCCAAGAACGGCTTCACGATCAAGTTCACGAAGGCCGGGTCCTGGGACACCGAGATCCGCACCCGCATCGCCGGTGGCTCGCCGCCCGACGTTGGCCTCTTCCCGCAGCCCGGTGTCATGTGTGACGTCGCCTCCGACGGTGGCCTGGTTGCGTATGACGACGCGACCGTCACCACGGCCAAGGAGACCCTGGTCCCCGGCTTCGTCGAGTCCGGCACCTGCGCGGGCAAGGTCTACGGCCTGCCCTCCGCGGTCAGCGTCAAGTCGCTCCTCTGGTATGACCAGGCCGCCTGGAAGGAGACCGGCCTCACCTTCCCCACGACGATGGATGAGCTGCTGAAGGTCACCGATGACCTGCGCGGCTCCGGCAAGACTCCGTGGTGCATCGCCGCCGAGTCCGGCCCCGCCACCGGCTGGCCGATCACCGACTGGATCGAAGACCTCGTCCTGCGTACCGCTGGCCCCGAGGGCTACGACAAGTGGGTCAAGGGCGAGATGAAGTTCTCCGACCCGGACGTCAAGGCCGCGTTCGACTACTTCCACACGATCGCCTTCACCGAGGGCAACGTCCTCGGCGGCACCAAGGCCATCGCGTCGACCAACTTCCAGACCGGTGGCAACGCGCTCTTCAAGAGCCCGCCCGGCTGCTACCTGTTCAAGCAGGCGACCTTCATCGCCGGCAAGGGTGGCTTCCCCGACGAGGTCCTGGCCAAGCTCGACACCACGGTCGGCGTGGCTGCCTTCCCCGCCAAGGAGGCCGGCAACAACCCCGTCCTCGTCGGTGGCGACCTCGCTGCGGCATTCAACAACGACAAGAACACCCTGGCGCTGCGCAACTTCATCGCCAGCAAGGACAACGGCATCGAGACCGGCAAGGCGGGCTACTTCTCCCCGCACAAGACCTTCGATGTCTCGCTCTACCCGAGCAAGACCCTCCAGACGATCGCCAAGGACGTTCTCTACGCGTCCGCGGCCGCCCGCTTCGACGGGTCTGACCTGATGCCGGCCAAGGTCGGTGCCGGCACCTTCTGGACCGAGCCCATCAAGTGGATCAACGGCCAGATGGACGAGGACCAGATGCTCGCGAGCATCGACAAGAGCTGGCCGGCGTCCTGAGGTGAGGTCGTGGTCCCGGGATCGTCGTTCGCGGCGTTCCCGGGACTCCGCTTGACCCGGACCGAACAGAAAGGACAACGGGTTTGGCCATCAAAATTCTGAACGCGCTGATCGCCATCGTTGGCGGCATCGGCGGCGCCATGCTGCTCTTCTGGATTCTCAACAAGCTGTCGGAGTCGCTCAAGGGCAAGTGGGAGGACCGCGTCAAGCCGTGGGCCTTCGCCGGTCCGGCGATCCTGGCGATTGCGGTTTACCTGATCTACCCGGCACTGGTGACCCTGCAACTGAGCTTCGCCAACGCCAAGTCGACGAAGTATGTCGGCCTCAAGAACTACACGGATCTCCTCAGCGAGAGCGAGTTCCGTCAGGTCCTGCTCAACAACCTTCTCTGGATCATCCTGGTCCCGGCGAGCGTTGTCGTGCTCGGTCTCGGTGTGGCCGTCCTGGCCGACCGGCTCCGGCCCACCGGTGAGAAGATCACCAAGACCCTCATCTTCTTGCCGATGGCGATCAGCATGGTCGGTGCGGCAACGATTTGGCGCGCGGTCTACGACTATCAGCCGGTCGGCACCGCCCAGACCGGTCTGCTCAACGGCATCCGCGCCTGGTTCGGCAAGGACCCGACGTCCTGGTACCAGCTCGACAAGCTGCACTTCAACAGCCTGCTCCTGATGATCATCCTCATCTGGACCCAGGTCGGCTACTCGATGGTGCTGCTCTCGGCGGCCATCAAGTCGGTTCCCGAGGACACCATCGAGGCCGGTCGCATCGACGGCGCCGGTGAGCGAAAGATCTTCTTCAGCATCATCGTTCCGCAGATCTGGGGAACGGTCATCACGGTCTTCATCACCGTCCTCATCGGTGTCATGAAGGTCTTCGATGTCGTGTATGTCGCGACGAACGGCCAGTTCAACACGGACGTGGTCGGCCGCCGCTTCTACTACGAGATGTTCACCAACGGCAACAACGGCTACGCCGCGGCCATCGTCGTCCTGCTGATGATCGCCATCACCCCGGTCCTGATCTACCAGGTCCGTCACTTCAAGCGTGAGGAGGCCAACCGATGACCACGACCGTGCAACCCGGTACCGGCACCCCCGACCAGGTGATCAAGCAGAGCAAGCCGGGCAGCGGTGCCGGCAGCGCGACCCCGATCGTGCGCACCGTGCTGTTCCTCTTGTGCTGCCTGTGGATGCTGCCGGTCTTCGGCCTGCTCATCAGTTCGTTCCGCACGCGCACCGCGCAGGGCGAATCGGGCTGGTGGACGGCGATCGCCAATCCGCTGGACTTCACCCAATGGACGTTGAACAACTACGCGCAGGTCCTCGGCGACAACGCCTCCGGGGTCAACATGGGCAAGGCGTTCATCAACAGCTTCGTGGTGACCGTCCCCGCGACGATCATCCCGATTCTGATCGCGGCGTTCGCGGCATACGCCTTCACCTTCATGGAGTGGAAGGGCCGCGATGTCGTGTTCGTCATCATCGTCGGCCTTCTTGTCGTGCCCAACCAGGTCGCCCTCGTGCCCCTGCTGAAGCTCTACAAGCAACTCGACCTCAACGGCACCTTCTTGGCTGTGTGGCTCGCCCACATCGGCTTCGGTATGCCGCTGGCTGTCTACATCCTGCGCAACTACATGGCCGGCCTGCCCAAGGCCGTCATCGAGTCGGCGAAGATCGACGGCGCGAGCCACTTCACGACCTTCTGGAAGCTCATCATGCCGATGAGCACCCCGGCGCTGGCATCGTTCGCGATCTTCCAGTTCCTGTGGGTGTGGAACGACCTGCTGGTCGCCCTGATCTTCCTCGGCCGTGGTGACAACACCATTCTCACGGTCGCACTGCAAGGTATGCAGGGTCAGACCGGACAAGGAAAGGAACTGATCCCGGCCGCCGGGTTCATCACGATCCTCGTCCCGATCGTGGTCTTCTTGGCACTGCAACGGTTCTTCATCCGTGGCATGACCTCGGGCGCCGTCAAGGGCTAATCCCCGCGGTTCCCGGTTTCAGGGCCCGTCTCCCCTCGAGGAGGCGGGCCCTTAATCATGTGTGGCTATCGTGACGGGCGTGATCCTGGCGTCGCGAAGTGCCTATGCGGTGGACGAGCCCATCGAGATCGACGTCCTTGCCGCTGACGTCACTGAGGGCGCGCAGCTGCGTGTCGATCACCTCGGCGCCGACGTCAGGCGGGTGGCGGTCCTTGAGACCGAGTCGCGCGTGACGCTCGCACCGCTCGACCCAGGCGGCTACCGGGTCGAGCTGGTCGACCGCGCCGGCTCCACCATCGCCGCCACGGCCATCCAGGTGCTCGACCCGGAGCGCCGCTTCGACCCCGTGCGCTATGGCTTCACCACCGACTACCGGCCCGGCCGGGACCTGGCCGGCCTGACGCAGGTGATGCGGCGCCTTCACTTGACCACCATCCAGTGCTATGACTGGGCCTACCGGCATGCCGACCTCCTCGGCGGTGGGCGAACGTATGCCGATGCGCTGGGAAATCCCGTCGACCTCGACACCGTGCGCGCCATCGTCGAGGCGTGTCGTTCCGTCGGATCGCGAGCCCTGGGTTATGCCGCCGTCTATGGAGTCGGGGCGGCCGAGTGGCCACGCTGGGAGCAGCACGCCCTCCTCGATGGGGATGGAGCACCATACGCCCTGGGGGACTTCCTGCGCGTGGTGGACCCGGCGACGCCGGACTGGCTCGCCCATTTCACCGCCGAGCTGCGCGCCGCCGTCGAGGCGGTGGGGTTCGACGGATTCCACCTGGATCAGTACGGCTGGCCGAAGCGGGCCGTCACGCCCGACGGGCGTCTGGTCGATCTCGCGCAGCGTTTCCCCCAGCTGATCGCCGGGGTTCGGGCGGGGCTGCCGGAGTCGTTTCTGATCTTCAACAATGTCAACGACTTTCCGACGTGGACGACCGCTCGGGCGCCGCAGGACGCCGTCTATATCGAGGTATGGACGCCGCACGACCGCCTCGGTGACCTCGCCCGCGTGGTCACCCGGGCGCGCGCCGAGGGCGACGGTCGGCCGGTGGTCATCGCGGCATACCTGAGTGTGTTTGCCACCGCCGAGGTTGTGGCGGCCGAGCAGGCGGCCCGGCTGACGATGGCGACGCTCTTCTCCCATGGCGCGACCCACCTGCTCGTCGGTGAGGAGGGGCGGCTGCTCGTCGATCCCTATTACGTGCGCAATTGGCCGGCGCAGCCGTCGACTATCGACCTGCTGGCTCGGTGGTACGACTTCCTCGTCGCGCACGACGAAATCCTTCTCCCGCAAGACATTTACGACGTGACCGGGGCGTATGCCGCGGGCTACAACGACGACGTCGACGTCACTTTCGCCGGGACCCCCGTGAGCGGGGACGCGCAGGCGGGGACGGTGTGGCGGCGGGTGACGGCCACGGCATACGGGCTGGTGGTGCACTTGATCAATCTCGGGTCGGTGAGCGATCCGCTGTGGGACGCGCCCCAGCCGCCGCCGGGGGTGACCGGTGCAGGTCGGCTCCGCGTGCGCCTCATGGGTGCGAGCGTCCCCGAGATTCTGGTCGGCGACCCCGACGCCGCGGGTCGGCTTGAGCCTGTGGAGGTCACCGTCGCCGGGACGCACGCCTGCGCCACGCTCCCCCAACTGGGGACGTGGCAAGTGGTGCTGATCCGCTGGGGCGAGTGAGGGTCAGCGGCGGATAACGAGATCCAGGGTGACGGCGTGCTCCAGCCCGGCAGCCGAGCCTCCCTGGGTGAGGATCCACGTCACCAGTTCGCGGGGCTTGGGGAAGGCGTCGGGCAGGGCGTTGTTGTATGCCGCGTGCTCCTCCAGGGAGGCGACCGCCCGGTCGAGGTGGCCCCGGACATCCACGACGTGCGTCGGCGTGCTCGAACCGGCGAACGCGAGGTACCGGGCGTTCCAGGGTTCCAGGCCCTCGTCGGCGAGGAGTTCGGGGAAGATCCAGCGATTGCCGGCATCCGCGACGGCGTCGGCGCAGGCCTGGCCGACGGCGCGATGGTCGGCCTGGTTGAGCATCCCGGCAACGAAGCGGTCGTGGTAGTCGCCGGTGACGACCAGGTCCGGGCGGCGGCGCCGGATCTCGCGGGCGATGTCCCGGCGCAGGTCGAGGCCGTATTCGACGACGCCGTCGCGGTGGTTGCCGAACTCCACGACCTCCACGCCAACCGCTCGGCCGGCGGCACGCTGCTCGGCCTCGCGGGCGGGACCGGCGTCGGCTGGAGGCAGCGTGTCGATGCCCGCCTCGCCCCGAGTCGCCAGCCAGTAAGTCACGGTCTTGCCGGCGGCGGTCCAGACGGAGACGGCGGCCGAGGTGCCGTACTCGATGTCGTCCGGGTGCGCGACGACGCACAGAACAGTCGCGAAGTCGTCGGGGAAGGGCTCCAGGCTCATGGCGGTGAGGATAGTGCGGGTCCGTCCGCCGGCGGAGAGCTTTGGGAGACTTTCCGGCGCTTTGGGTGGCCTTCTGGCTGTCAGAAAGCCACCCAAAGCGCCGGGTACTGGGATTGGGCGGGAAACCGGCAGGGGTGCCGCAGGCGTCAGGCGGGCGGGGGGCCCTGCTGGCGGAGGGCGGCGGCCTGGGCCTCGGCGTAGGCGCGGGCCTGAATCTCGGCGGCCTGGGCCTGAGCGGCCTTCATCGGGTCCATCTGGGCGAGCAGTTCGCGTGCCTGAGCGACGTACTTGTGCTCGGTGAGCACTTCGTACTTGGTGGCGACGACCTGGCTGACGGAGGTGAAGTCTCGCTGGCCGCGGGTCAACGCATAGCCCACCAGGGACCACACCAGACCGAAGAGCGCGCCGAAGACAACCGTCGAGAGGATGCGCACCAGGGTCTCGCCCTCCTCGAACATCGAGAAGATCAGCCCGACGAAGGCACCGAGCCAGGCGCCGGACAACGCCCCGCCGAGGGCCACCCGACCACGGGTTAGGCGTCCGGTCACGCGCTCGACCTGCTTGAGGTCGGTTCCGACGATCAGGACGTTCTGGACGGGAAAGCCGTTGTCGGACAAATAGTCCACGGCCTTCTGTGCGTCGGCGTAACTGTCGTGCACTCCCAGCGACATCGGGTAGTCCAGCTTGAACGCGGACGGCCCCAGGGGACCGCGAGCGCCCATCGGTTGCGTCGTCATAGGGCCATTGTCTCCATTCTGGCTGGACGTTCGCTGACCCCCCCCGAACAAGCCAACTCAGAAGCGAACCTGCGCCCCCATGACGACTGTCCGCCCGATGGGGAGCCGGAAGTACTCCACCGGGGTCGCGGCATTGTGCGCCAGGCCGACGAAGAGACGCTTGCGCCACTGCGCCATCCCGGGTCGGTCGGAGCGGTGGATGGTGATGCGCGAGACGAAGTAGACCGCGTCGTCGAGGCTCGCATCCAAACCCTGCTCGACCGCCAGCGCGAGGCCCGCCGGGACGTCTTGATCGTCTTGGAAGCCGAAGTTCAGCGTCACGTGCGAGATGTGGTCATAGGGATCGCCCAGGTCATCGACCCGGACCCGCTGCTCGGCCGGCACGTGCGGGATGTTGCTGACCCGGGTCGAGACGATCACGACGCTCTGGTGAATAACCCGGTTGAAATCGGCGTTCTCGCGCAGCGCGAGCGGGGTGGTCTCGGCGTTGGGGTGCAAGAAGATGGCCGTCCCCGGCACGTGGGCAAGGTCCGTGGAGTGCAACACATCGAGATAGGGCAGCAACGGGCCTTCCAGCTTGATCCGCCGCTCGGTGACCAGATGCTGCCCGCGGCGCCACGTCAGCATCACGGTGCACAAGCCACCGGCCACGAGCAGGGGCAACCAGCCGCCGTGCAGCACCTTCGCGACGTTGCCGGCGAAGAAGTTGAACTCGATGAGGCCGAAGACGAGCGCGAAGGCGAGGATCTGCCAGCGCGCCCAGTTCAACTTGGCCGCGGCATACACACAGAACAGCGTTGTCGTGAGCATCAGGTCCATCGTCACTGCGACGCCATAGGCCGTGGCGAGCTTCTCGGAGGCCTTGAACACCACCATCAACGTGATGACCCCGGCGAAGAGTGCCCAGTTGACGACCGCGATGTAGATCTGGCCACTCTCGTGTTCGGACGTCTGGCGCACGGTGAGCCGCGGCAGGTAGCCGAGGCGCTCCGCCTGCCGCGCAACGGAGTAGGCGCCGGAGATGACCGCCTGGCTGGCGATGATCGTGGCCAGCGTGGCCAACACGACCAGCGGGAGGCTGAGGGCGTCCGGAGCCAAGTGGAAGAACGGCGAGGTCGCTGTTTCGGGGTGGTGCAGGATCTGCTGCGCCTGGCCCAGGTAATTGATCGTCAGGCACGGGAAGACCAGGAAGAACCATGCGCGCACGATGGGGACGCGACCGAAGTGGCCCATATCGGCATACAACGCCTCGGCGCCAGTGACGGCGAGCACCACGGCACCCATCGCGATGAACGCGATGAACGGGTGCCGGAAGGCGAAGGCGACCGCGTGGTGGGGCGAGAGCGCCGTGAGCACGTGCGGGTCGGCCAGGATGTGCGGGATCCCGAGGGCCGCGAGCGTCAGGAACCAGACCACCATCACGGGACCGAAGAAGCGCCCCACGAGGTGCGTGCCGAAGCGCTGGACCAGGAATAGCGCCACAATGATGACCAGCCCGATCGGCAGCACGAAGTCGGCGAGGCCGGGCGCCGGGACCTTCAACCCCTCGACCGCCGAAAGCACCGAGATCGCGGGCGTGATCAGCGAGTCGCCGAAGAACAGCGAGGCGCCGAACACCCCGAGCAACATGACGAGCGTGAAGCGTCGGCTCCCCGGCTTGACGGCCCCGCGGGTGAGATAGGCCAGCGAGAGGATGCCGCCCTCGCCGTCGTTGTCCGCACGCAGGATGAACATCAACTGCTTGACCGAGACGATAAGCAGGATCGCCCAGAAGGTCATTGAGATGACGCCATAGACATTGGCCGAGGTCGGCTTGACCAGGCCGTCGTCGAGGGTGAAGACGGTCTGCATCGCATACAGCGGGCTGGTGCCGATGTCGCCGAAGACGACGCCGAGGGCGGCCAGCATCAGGCCACCACCACCAGCGTGGTGTGCGGATTGCGGGGGCTCGCCAGCGGTGGCGGCGGTGGTGGGTTGCGCGTCGGCGACCTCGGTCACAAGCGCACATCGTATGCCCGTGTCGGGCCTCCCGCTGCACGCCCCCGCTGTCACACCCCCGCTCGCGCGTGGCTGGGACTCGTGGCTGGGACTCGGAGGTCAGCCCTTGAGCTTGTAGTCCTCCAGCAACCGGCGGCCGATGATCATCTTCTGGATCTCGGCCGTGCCCTCGCCGATCAGCAGCATCGGGGCCTCCCGATAGAGCCGCTCGATCTCGTACTCCTTGGAGTAGCCGTAGCCCCCGTGGATGCGGAACGACTGCTCGACGACATCCGCGCAGTTCTCGGCGGCGAGGTACTTCGCCATCCCCGCCTCGAGGTCGTTGCGGGCGCCCGAGTCCTTCAGCCGGGCCGCCTTGACCATCATCTGGTGGCTGGCCTCGACCTTGGTCGCCATGTCGGCGAGGCGGAACAGGATGCCTTGGTGCTCGGCGATCTTCTTGCCGAAGGTCTCGCGCTGCTGGGCATAGGCAATGCCGAGTTCAAAGGCGCGCCGCGCGACCCCGCACGCCCGGGCGGCGACGTTGACGCGGCCGACCTCGACGCCGTCCATCATCTGATAAAAGCCCTTGCCGGGCTCGCCGCCGAGGATCTGGGCGGAGGTCGTGCGGTGACCGGTCATGACCAGCTCGGTCGTATCGACGCCCTTGTAGCCCATCTTGTCGATCTTGCCCGGGATGGTGATGCCCTGAGCGGTCTCGCCGAAGCCGGACTCCTTGTCGATAAGGAAGGTTGTCATATTGCGATAGACACTGGACCCGCCCAGATCGGTCTTGACGAGCACGGCGACGAGATTGCTCGATCCGCCATTGGTCAGCCACATCTTCTGGCCGTCGAGGACCCACTCGTCGCCCTCGCCGCGGACGGCCTTGGACTTGATCGCGGCGACATCGGAGCCAAGGCCCGGCTCGGACATCGAGAACGCCCCGCGGATCTCCCCGGTCGCCATCTTGGGCAGGTAATGCGCCTTCTGCTCCGGCGTCCCGTGCTGCAGGATCATGTAGGCCACGATGAAGTGGGTGTTGATGATGCCGCTGACCGACATCCAGCCGCGCGCGATCTCCTCCACGCATAAGGCGTAGGTCAGCAGGGACTCGCCCAGACCGCCATACTCCTCCGGGATCATCAGGCCGAAGATCCCCATCTCCTTCATGCCCTCGACGATGTCGGCGGGGTATTCGTCCCGATGCTCCAACTCGGTCGCGACCGGGATGATCTGCTCGTCAACGAACTGCCGCACGAGCTTGAGCAGCTCCTGCTGCTCCTCGGTCAGATTTTCCGTCGTCTGGAGCCGGGACATGCGCGATCGCCACCTTGCGGTCGGGGGGACTTCGTTTCTCGCAGTATGCCGCGCCGTCGCCTCCCCCACACCGACTTACCCATGTGAGGCCCCCCACCCCTGCGGCTCGTGCACGCCGAGCCGTGAGACCGAATCGTTGTCACTCCGAAATCAATTCGACATCCGGGCTGATTGAACGGACAATTGATCATCGTGCGTCGTCTGTTCTCTCCCTACCGTGTCCTGCGTGTCATGCCCTCGGCGACCCACTTTTTCGCCAGTGCGTATGTCGCGCGGCTCGGCATGGCGATGATCGGCGTCTCCTGCGTCGTGATGATCGCGGCCCGCTACGACTCCTACGCCCTCGCCGGGCTGGTCTCGCTGGTCGGCTTGCTGTCGATGGCGGTCGGCGGCCCGCTCGTGGCTCGCGCGATCGACCGCTTCGGCCAGCGCCGCATCGCCCTCCCGGCCGGCATCATCTCGATGGCGTGCCTCGGGGCGCTGGCGATTGAGGCGTATGCCGGTGCCCCGGCCTGGGCCCTGCTGGCCACCAACGTCGGGCAGGTGTGCGCTCCTGCCGTAGGCACCCTGGTCCGCACCCGCTGGACCCACATCCTGAGTGACGACCCGGCCGCCCTCCACATCGCGAACTCCTTCGAGCAGGTGGCCGAGGAGTCGTGCTTCGTCATGGGGCCGGCCGTCGGCGCCGGCATTGCCGCCTGGCTCTTCCCGGAGGCGGGCCTGATCATCGCCATCGTCCTGTCTGCGGGAGGGCTCTTCGGCCTGCTCGCACACCGGGCGAGCGAGCCGCCGGTGACCCGAAGCGAGGAGAGCCACCACATCCTGGGCGCCTTTCGCACCCCGGGCCTGCTCCAGCTGGCCGTCACCTTGACCTTGACCGGCGCGGTCTTCGGCGGCGTCGACGTCGTCGTGCTGGCCTATGCCAAGGAGCAGGGACTGGCCGCCTTCGGCGGGGTCTTGATCGGCTTCTTTGCCGCCGGCTCCCTGGTAGGCGGTTTGCTCTACGGCCTGGTGCCGGTCAACGGCCTCGTAGCTCCGCGCATGCTGCTGGGCACGCTCGCGATGTTTGCCCTGCTCTTGCCGCTGGCCATCGTGCCGAACGCGATCGTCCTGGTCCTCAACGGCTTCATCGCCGGCCTGGCGATCGCCCCGACGCTGATCACGGCGATGACCTTGTGCCCGCGGCTGGTCTCGACCAGCCAACTCAATGAGGGTATGACGATCGTCGTCACCGGCCTGCTCATCGGCGTCGGTGGTGGGTCGGCTGTCGCGGGTCACGTGATCGAGTCCTCCGGGGCCGATCGGGCCTTCCTCGTGCCGATCGCGGCGGCCGCCCTCGCGTTCGTCTTGGCCGTCCTCGGACGGGGTCGGTTGCTGCGCGCCGAGCGGGAACGCACGGCCGTGCCCGCGCCGGAACCCGCCGATCGCGTGCTCGTCGCTGCCTGAACCCGGCCGGTCGGCAGCGCCCGAAGGTCAGTTCGCCGTCACTGCCAGCCCGATGCGGCTGTTCAGGTCTGTCAGCGCGGCGTCCGCGCCCCCCGGAAGGTCATGGAGCGCCGGTTCGGCTCCGGCGGCCCAAGTGACGGCCAGGCTGGCATCCGGGCCGAGGAGCAGCGCGCCGACGAGTTGACCATCCGGCGTGTTCAGCGCCTTGATCGACGAACTCTGCGCGATCGCCGCGGCCAACCGGGCGAACACGCGCCCGGACTCCAAGATCGTCCCGTCGGCCGTGACCAGGCCGCGGAAAACCTGCTCCTTGCCAGCGCGCGGAGTGAAGGCCAGCGGCAGGTAGACCACCGGGCTTATCCTGCGCGCGAGCAGGAGACCCACGAGATGGGCAACCTCCTGCGCGTGGTGGGTCTCGGAGTAGTCCGCGCCGGGCCACGCCGTCCCCACCTCCCACGCCTGAATCGGGATCGGCACGTCGAGGTGGTTGTCGAGGTACTGCAGGACGTTAGGCAGCACGGCTGGGTCCTCGTAGAAGTGCAGTTGATAGGCGTCGACCAGCCCGTCGTTGACCAGCGCCCAGTTGGCCGTGATCATCGCGCGGGCAACCACCGCTCGCTCCCCCGACAGCACCTCGCGGAGCGCGGCTTCGTCGGCGACGGCGGGAAAGCGCGAGCTGCCGCCGGCCTGCCGCCGCGAGTAATAGGCCTGGTAGAGCCTGAGCGCCTCGGCGCCCCGGCCGGCGTCCACCAACTCACCGGCCATGGCCACGCCGTAGCCGGAACTGGAGATGCCTGCGTCCAGCACGAAGCTCTCTGGATCGGCCTGCCGGATGGTCGCGATCGCCAGCTTCGCCACGTCGGTGTAGTCCTGCGGACTGCCGGCCCAGAAGTTTGCCGCGTCGACCTCGTTCTCCACCGCCCACGTGTGGACGCCTCGGCGGGCGTAGTGCCGCACCACCGTGTCGATCCACTCGCGGTAGAGCTCGGGATCCTTCGGCAGCCGGGAGGGTGACTTGCTTAGGCCATCGGCTGGGTCGGTGACTGGTGGCGAGCCATCGCAATCCCCGGCTCTCAACTTCACCATGAGGGTGAAGCCCACATCGTGTGCCTGCGTCAGGGCCTTGTCGATTTGGTCCATCGCGCCCGCCGGGCCGACGGCCTGCAGTGGGCACCACTCGACCTCGGTGAAGGTGACTCCGGAACCCAGCTGCGCGGCATACGCCAAGGGGGGTTGCAGCGACATATTCCACTTCAGTCCGAGATCGGCTGGCCCGCTTCCCCACACCTTCGGCGGCGGTGCTGTCCGCACGCGGTTGGTTCGCGGCGAGTCCAGCGGCCCGGCCGCGGGATCGCCGGTGCAGGCACCTACAAGGACGGCGGTCACCGCGAGAACGACGAGCCGGCGCCGGACGGATGGACGCCCGACCCGTTGCCGACCGCTCACGCCGCGGCCCCCGTGCCGTAGCCGAAACGCGCCGCCAGCGGTCTCGTCAGCACCTGGACAACCGCCGCGTCTCGCGCCGATAGGCCGGTGCGCCAGCGATCGTCGCCCTCGATCCGGATCGCTCCGGAGCGCAGTCGCATCGGATTGCCGGGCAACGAATGGTCGCTGGGGAGGTCGACCACGCCGTCGGCGATGAAGTCCCGCGGGACCGACAGGCCTACCAGTGCAGCCATTCGCGCCAGCTCTGCACCGGGCTGGGCCACGAGATCCTCGTAGCGAATCCGCGCCGGGCTCGACTGCCGCCGAACCAGTGCGGCGGCCGCGCCATTCCAGGCGGTCCACAACAGCGCCGACCGCGCGGCGCCGCGGCGCTCCATCACGGCGCCCGGCCCGCGGTCGGGCGCCGGAGTCGCCGTCGCCCAGCTGTATGCCGCGGCGCGCGGATCGCGGACCAGGTGCACCAGCGCAGGGGCCGGGTCGAGCTCGGCAGTGGGGAGCGCGGCGGCGAGGAGCGCGGCATACGTCGGAAGTTTGGAACTGTCCACGACGACGCGTGCCCCGGAGATGGTGGCGATCGCGGCGTAGAGCGGGGCGAGCACCGCGGCCATGTCGGTCACCGGCCGCTCACCGAGCAGCCAGGACGGGAGCCGACGCAGGCGCGTCACGGCGGTCAGCCGCGCGTGCATAGCGGCCGGATCGGGGCGGCGCGCACCATACGCCTCGGCCAGGACAGCCCGCCAGAACGGGCACTCGGGGACGGGCACGCCGCAACCGCAGAGCCGAGCCTCGATCAGCCCTCGCTGCCATAGGAAGCGCACTTCGCCGACGTGGACCGCACCGGGCAGGGCACCGAGCAGGCGGCCGAGGAGGGTCGAGCCACTGCGGCCCGTGCCGACGATGACCAGCATCGCCGGGCGCGACGTCGCGGCGTCAGTCACCCGACTTCGTCAGGTCGATGCCGCTGTAGTCGCGCCGCGGCATCGTGGTCTCGTGCGCGCTGGGGCGCGGTAGGCGCGGCGCGATGGCACCCTGCTGCTCCCAGGCGACCTCCTGGGTCACCGGCTCGTAGATCTCCTCCTCCGGCTCTCGCCGCGAGCGGCGCAGGACCTCGGGAATGGCCAGCAGCAGCACCGCGACCGCAAGGCCGATCAGCACGGCGGTCAAGGCGGTGCGCAGGATCCGGGTGTACCACGCCAGCGGCGCGGACTTCGTTCCCACCGACTCGGCGATGGTCGCCGCCTGACGGGCCCGGATGTCGGCCATGGCGGAGGTGCGGTTACCGAGGTCTTGGCGGGCGTTGTCCACGGCATACTGCGGGCCGACGAACTTCGCCTCGTTGGCGAGGATGGTCGCGAGCTTCTTCTGGGCGAGGTCGAGTTGGGTCTCGAGGTACTTCGGGTTCGTGCCCGCCGTGCCCTTGAGGCTGGCCAGCGCGACGGTGATCTGGTTGACCAGATCGGAGGCGGATTGGTACTCACGGTCGGGGTCGTTCAGCCCCGTCTCGGAGCGGACCGCGTCGAGATCCTTCAGCGCGGCTTCGAGTTGATTTTGGGCCTCGGTCTCGGCGGCCTCGGTCTGGCGCAGCGCCGGGCTGAACACCTGCGTCTGCACCGCGGCCGGGATGGCGGCGATCACCTTGTTGACCACGCCCTCGTCGGAGTCGGCGAAGGTCACCCGGACCAACTCGGTGTCGGCGATCCGAGCCGCCGACAGGCCGCTGCGGACGCGGTCCTCGGTCGCCCCACCGGCCGTCGCAAGTTCGCGGACGACGGCGTCGCTGCGCACGGCGTTGACCAGGGAACCGGCCACGAGGTTGACCGCCGCGGCGGTCTGGTCACCGGTGGGGTTGACGACGCGCAGGTCGACCGTGCTGCTCGACTTGGTGCCATTGGGCGCGTTGAGGCCGATCACAGCCAGCAGGGCGGCGAGCGGGATGATGACCAGCAGCCAAAGCCGCCGCCCCAGGTGCGAGAGCAGTTCGCGTAGTTCCATGACGGTGGCGTGTTCTTTCGGGTCCTGGGCGGGGGTCCTGGGCCGGGGTCCTTCAGCGGGCGTGGGCCGGTCGACAACTCTAACACCGCCCCCCTCTGCACCCGACCGGCTCCACCTGGGCCCCTGACCGGCTCCACCTGGGCAGACGGGCGTGCAACGCTGTCCGGGTGACCTCGCGCACGGACCCGCCGACGCTCTTTATCGTCGGTGCGCCGCGCTCCGGCACGACCCTGCTCTACCGCTGTCTCGCCCTGCACCCCGACGCCGGCTGGATCTCGAACTACCACTCCCGCCTCCCCCGGTTCTGGCCCGTGGCCGCGCTCAACCGGGCCACGCGGCATACCCCGGATTGGCGGTATGCCGCGTGGTTCGGCCCCGCGGGGGACGCCGCCTATCGCTATGGCTCCCCCCGGGCGCGATGGGAGCGCGCCTATCCCCAACCCGTGGAGGGTGAGGCTGTGTTCGCTGCCTGCGGCATTCCTGCCGTATGGCGCGGGGAGCCGGTGACCGCCCGCCAACGACGCTTGGCGCCGCTGCTGGCGCGGACCTTGCGGGCGGGTGGCGGTGAGGTGCTCGTCAGCAAACGGATCGGCCACAACCGGCGCATCCCGCTGCTCGACTCGCTGCTGCCGGGGAGCCGGTTCGTCGAGGTCGTCCGCGACGGGCGCGACGTGGTGGACTCGCTGCTGGCCGTCGACTGGTGGCCGCAGGCGGAGTTGTGGTGGTGGGGCCTCGGGGCCACACCCGCCGACTGGGTCGCCGCCGGACGCGCACCCGAGGAGGCCGCGGCCGAGCACTGGCTGGCCGAGACATCGGCGCTGCGCGAGGGGATGCGCGGCATACCCAAAGATCGGGTTCTGCGGATTCGGTATGAGGATCTGGTCGCGTCCCCGGGACCGACGGTGGCCGTCGTTGCCGGATTTGCCGGCCTGGATCCCGGCGCGGGTACTTGGCAGGAAGCCCTGGCAGCGATTGACTTCCGCAGCAGGAAACACACACCGTCGGGCGACGAGCCGACGCCGGGCCGCCGGGCGGCGCTGGCGCTGCTGGCCCCCCGACTAAGGGAAGAGGGGTATCCGCTGTGACGTCATTGCCACCGACCTTCATCATCGGCACCGGCCGCTGTGGCTCGACCCTCGTCCACGAGATCGTGGCCCGCCATCCCGCGGTCGGCTTCGTGACGAACCTCGACGACCTCGGCATCCGGCAAGGCAACGCCCAGCAACTGACGCTGTGGCGGCGGCTGCCGGCGGCGTTGTCCGACAAGGGCCGCGCCCGGCTGGCGCCGAGCGAGGGGTATCGCGTGATCAGCCGCGATGTCTCCCCCGCGCTGGTCGACCCGGTCGCCGACCCCACCGCCGCCGATCTGTCGCCCTGGTTGAACGAGCGACTGCACGCCTTCGTCGATGACCGGATGCGCCATCTGGATGCGGCCGAGGTGTTCGTGCACAAGTTCACCGGCTGGCCGCGGGCGCGCTTGCTGGATGCGGCCTTCCCCGGTGCGAACTTCGTCCATGTCGTGCGCGATGGCCGGGCCGTCGCCAATTCGTGGCTCCAGATGGACTGGTGGCGTGGTCACCTGGGCCCGACCGGTTGGCACTTCGGCCCGCTGCCCGCCGCGCTCGACGACGCCTGGGCGCACGTGGGCCGGACCCAACCGACCCTGGCCGGCGTCGCCTGGAGGCTGCTCACGGATACGTATGAGGAGTGCGCGGCCGAGCTGGGCCGACGCTGGTTGACGGTCCGCTATGAAGACCTCGTCGCCGACCCGAAGGCCCAGATCACCCGCGTTCTGGACCACATCGGGCTGCCGTGGAACGACGCCTTCGAGTCAGGTCTCGGACGCTACGCCTTCTCGCCGGCTCGGTTGACGGCCTATCGCGACGAGCTGTCACCCGCGCAGATCACCGACATCGAGAAGGTCATCGGGGACAACCTGGAGCGCTACGGCTACGACCGCGTCAGCACGCCCGGGGACCAGTAAGCCCGACGCTCAGTCGGGCAGGCTCAGTAAGCGCCTTCGGCCTTCATCACCGCACGCACGGTGCGGAACAGGATCATGACGTCGAGCACCGGCGACCAGTTGTCGACATACCAAAGGTCCAGGCGCAGCGAGTCCTCCCAGTTGAGGTCGGAGCGGCCGGAGATCTGCCACATGCCCGTCAGGCCGGGACGCACCTTCAAGCGGCGCATAGCGTCGGGCTCATAGGCGTCCACCTCCCGCGGCAACGGCGGGCGGGGACCGACCAACGACATCTCACCGCGGAGCACGTTGACCAGTTGGGGCAACTCATCCAAGGAGAGCTTGCGGATGAACCGCCCCGGCTTGGTGATGCGCGGGTCCTCCTTGTGCTTGAACAGCATCTCGTTGACCTGATCGGTCTTCGCCGCCAACTCGGCCAGGCGCGCCTCGGCGTCGATCACCATCGAACGGAACTTGATCATCGGGAAGGTCTTGCCTTCCTCACCGACGCGCTGCTGAACGAAGAAGACCGGCCCACGGTCGGTGAGCTTGATCCACGCGGAGATGAACAGCCATACGGGCAGGGTCACCAGCAGGATGCCCGCCGAGCAGACGATGTCGATCGTGCGCTTCGCCACGGCGTCGATACCGCCGATGGTGGGACCCTCGACGTGCAGCAGGGACATGCCGGCGGCAGGGCGCAGGGTGAGCCGCGGGGCGGCGACCTCGTGGATGCCCGGGTGGACATAAAGGTCCACCCCCATCTCGGACAACGCCCACCCGAGGCGGCGCAGGCCCTTCCCGGAGAAGGCGGAGTCGGAGGCCAGGACGACAGCCTCGGCGCCGGTCTCACGGACGGCGAGCAGGGCGGTCTCGGGGCCGCCGTAGAGCGGCACGTCCTTGACCCAGGAGGGGTCGGGCAGGTCGGAGGCGCACGCGCCGACGACCACCATGCCGGTCTCGTGACGGTCGCTCTTGAGTTCGGCGATCATCTCGGGCACGGCGAGACCGCGTCCGACGACGATCGTCGGTTGAAGGCAACGCCCCTTCGCCCGCGCTGCCGCCAAGCGACCTCGCATGAGCCAGCGCACCACCACCGTCAATAAACACGTGAGCGGGACGGCAACGCCGATCAGCAAGCGGCTCATCTGCCAGCCCAGCGAGACCAGCACGACGGCAACCAGCGCAAGCAGGATGACCAGGGCCCGACCGATGGAGCGGTACTCATCGAGGCCGATGCCGAGAGAGGCCAGGCGGTAGCCCCCGGCATAGGCGACGACGAACAGCCATACGACCGGAACGACGGTGGCGAGCAGGGCCACGCGGAGGTTGGGAATGCCACCCCATCGAACCAGCGCGGCCGTCGAGCAGGCGACCAGGGCGGCGGCGAAGTCACCGATGATGACCTGGCTGCGGTAGCGCTGGCGCCAGGCGCCGATCGGCTCGGTCGGGTCGCGGTGCGGCAGGTCTGGGACGTGCCAGGCAACCGTCTGCGGCACGGGCGTTGCTGCTCCCGGCTGCGCGCCTTTCTCGACCTCCGGCTCCCCGAACATGGTCCCGCTCATGTGTACCTCCCACACAACATTCGCCTCAATCCCCCCGGCCGAGACGTCACAGCAGCCGAATGCGCGCTGGTCACGCAATCATGTTGCCGTTCGGACGGTACCGGAAAAGTTGCCCGGGCAACACCCAATGGGTGTGCCGGACGCACAACTCGCGCTGCGCCGAACGTGTCGTCGGCGCAGCGCGAGGTGATGGTCATTGCTGGTCCTACTCGGCAGCAGCAGCCTCGTCGGTGGCGGCGGCCGCCTCGGCGGTCTCCTCGCCGACGGGCTCCTCGTGCTCGATGCCCGCCTCGGACTCCGCGTCGGCCAACTCGGCGTCCAGGACTTCCTGCGAGATCATCGCAGCAACGTTGACGACCAGCGTCTCGCCGTCGGTGACCAAGGTCACGCCCTCGGGGAGGGCCAAGGCGGACGCGTGGATCTGGGTTCCGGCCGTGGCGCCCTCGATGTCGACGACGATCGACTCGGGGATGTGGGTGGCCTCGCACTCGACCTGGACGGTGGCGGACTCGACCGTGACGACGGTCTCCGGGCCCGCTTCACCCTCGGTGTGAACGGCAACATCCACGGTGACCTTCTCGCCCTTGCGGACGATGACCAGGTCGACGTGCTCGATGATCGGCTTGATCGGGTTGCGCTGCACGTCCTTGGCAAGGGCGAGTTGCTCCTTGCCGTCGATGTCGAGGGTGAGCAGGGCGTTGGCGTGCTTGAGCGCCATCATCGCGTCATGGCCCGGCATCGTGATGTGCACGGGCTGGGTGCCGTGGCCGTAAAGAACGGCGGGAACCTTGCCGGCACGACGGACGCGGCGGGCAGCGCCCTTGCCGAACTCCGTGCGCAGTTCGACGGTGAGGTGGTTCTGGTTGGACAAGACAAACTCCTAGGCAGTCCGGCAGACACAGTCAGCCGTTGTCGTGGGCGGTGGGCCTAGACGAGCGGCGCGTGGCGGCGCGTCATCGAGCACCACCGCGTCGATCACGGGACGGCGCTGACGCGCCGACACCCTCGCCGAGGCTTTGACCCAATGCTACCGGGGAGCAACCCAGGGGAAGAAATCGGCCCCCGTCGCCCGTCCGCGTCGCGGATTTGCCCCGGTCACGCCCGGTCGCGAAACTCCCGGACGGGACTTAGGCCCAGACGGGGTCCTCGCGAAGTACCGGAGTGAGCTTGCGAGCGAGGAAACTTCGTGGGGTGTCTCAGGCCTTTCCGCCGAAGAGCGAGGTGACCGAGCCGTCCTCGAAGACCGCGCGCACCGCCTCGGCGATGAGCGGGCCGATCGACAAGACGGTGAGCTTCTCGAAGTACTTGTCCTCGGCGATGGGCAAGGTGTTGGTGACGATGACTTCGGTGACGCTGGAGGAGGTCAGCCGCTCGATGGCCGGGTCGGAGAAGATCGCGTGCGTGGCAGCGATCACGACGCCCGCGGCGCCCGCCCCGACCAGCGCGTCCGCGGCCTTGACGATCGTGCCCGCGGTGTCGATCATGTCGTCGACCAAGATGCAGAGCCGGCCGGCGACGTCACCGACGACGCGGTTGGCGATCGACTCATTGGGCCGGGTGATGTCGCGCGTCTTGTGGATGAAGGCCAATGGCGCATTGCCGAGCCGGCGTGACCACTGCTCCGCGACCTTGATCCGCCCGGCGTCCGGGGAGACCACGGCCAGGGACTGCGCGCCATACTTCTTGCCGACGTAATCGCACAGGGTGGGCAGCGCCATCAGGTGGTCGACCGGACCGTCAAAGAAGCCCTGGATCTGGTCGGTGTGCAGGTCCACCGCCATCAGCCGGTCGGCGCCGGCGGTCTTGAACAGGTCGGCCATCAGCCGGGCCGAGATCGGCTCGCGCCCCCGGTGCTTCTTGTCCTGGCGGGCGTAGCCATAGAACGGCAGCACCACCGAGATGCGCTTGGCGGAGGCGCGTTTGAGCGCGTCGACCATGATCAACTGCTCCATGATCGCCTCGTTGATGGGCGCCGCATGGCTTTGGATGACGAAGGCGTCACACCCGCGCACGGACTCCTCATAACGCACGAAGATCTCGCCATTGGCGAAGTCGAAGACCTGGGTGGGCACCGGCTTGGTGCCGAGGATCCGCGCGACCTCGTGGGACAACTCGCTGTTGACGCGCCCGGCGAAGACCATCAGGGTTTTGCGCGTCTTCTTCTGGATGCCCATGTTGGTGGCTTAGGCCTTTCCCGTCTCGGCATTGGTTCGGGATTCAGCATTGGTTCGGGCTTCAGCCGCGGCGATCGCCGTGGCCGTCCCGGGCCGGGCCCGCTCCACCCAGCCGTCGACATTGCGCTGCTTCGTCCGCGCCACCGCGATCTGCCCGGGATCGACGTCGCCGGTCAGCGTGGTCCCGGCGCCGACATAGGCGCCATCGGCGACCGTGACCGGTGCGACGATGACCGAGTTGGAGCCCACGAAACTGTGGCGGCCGATCGTGGTGTGCGCCTTCTTCACGCCGTCGTAGTTCGCGAAGATCGTGCCGGCCCCGATATTGGCGCCCTCGCCGATCGTGGCGTCGCCGCAGTAGGTGAGGTGGGGGACCTTGGCCTTTGGTCCGATCTTGGCGTTCTTGGTCTCGACGAAGCCGCCGATCTTGCCGCCGGCGCCCAGCTCGGTGCCCGGCCGCAGGTAGCTGAACGGACCGACGCTGGCTCCCTCACCGACGACCGCGAGGTCAAGTTCGGCGCGGCGAACATGGGCGCGCGGGCCGATCTCACTGTCCCGCGCGGTGACTTCTGGCCCGACGATCGCCTCGGCGCCGATCGTCGTGGCGCCCAGCAACTGGGTGCCGGGCAGGATGGTGGTGTCCTGGCCGATCGTGACGTCCACATCGATCCAGGTCGTGGCCGGGTCGACGATCGTGACCCCGGCGCGCATCCACTTGGCGGCCTGCCGCTCGTTGAGGATGCGCCCCAGCTCGGCGAGCTGCACGCGGTCGTTGACTCCCTCGGACTGCCAGACGTCGTCACAGGAGTATGCCGCGACGCCGGCCCCGTCGCTGCGCGCGATCCCGAGGACGTCCGTGAGGTACTTCTCCGCCTGCGCGTTGTCGGTGGTCACTCGGGTCAGGGCCGAGCGCAGGACGGCGGCGTCGAAGGCGTAGATCCCCGAATTGATCTCGCGGATGGCGAGTTGCTCGGCGGTCGCGTCCTTGTGCTCCACGATCGCCTGCACGCTGCCATCCTCGGCGCGCACGATCCGCCCGTAACCGCTCGGGTCCGGCCGGACGGCCGTCATGACGGTCACGGCGCTACCAGCCCCCTCGTGCGCCGCAATGAGCCCACGCAAGGTCTCGCCGGTGAGGAGGGGGACATCGCCATACGTCACGAGGACAGTGCCGGCCAGGTCCGCGGGGAGGGCCGCCAACGCACACTCGGTCGCTCGACCGGTCCCCTTGATGTCGTCCTGGTCAGCGACGAGGGCGGCTGCGTCCACCTCGCCGACGTGGCCCGCCACGCGGTCGCGATCGTGGCGAACGACGACGACCAGATGCTCGGGGCCGGTGTCTCGTGCGGCAGCGATCGCATGCCCGAGGAGACTGCGTCCGCCGATCCGGTGGAGCACCTTGGGGAGGGTCGACTTCATCCGCGTCCCCTCGCCGGCGGCGAGGATGATGACGGCGGCGGGTCGGGTGTCGGTCATGGTCGCGGGGCTCCCATTGCTGGTCCGAAGCGGTCGCGTCATGCTACCCGGACCCCTTGGGCGGCCCGGTCCCGCGGGGGCGCCTCAGTCGGTTTTGACGTCGTAGTTGCCAGTGGTGCCGACGGTCCACACTGCCGAGGCGAAGGCCGTCAGGAGGTCTTCGGGGTTGCGGGCGCTCGCCGTGATGCCGTGCACCTGCATGGCGATGCGGCCGAGCGCGCACAATCACGAGGTTCTGGGTGTTGTCGATGTAGTTCTTGCGGGCGGACTCGAAGGCGGCCGCGATCGTGTCGTAAAGGCCCGTGTCGCCGCGCATCAGCGTGCCGATCGAGTTGACGGCCTGGGTCAGCGCGACGCGCTGGCTGCCCGAATCCTTGGCGGACCCCCAGGGTGGCGACCAACTGTTCGTAGTCGCGCCCGCCGGGACGGCGGTCGCTGGAGAAGACCCACAGGCCGGCGCGAGCGTTGTCGGGAATGCGCGAGGTCGTCTCGTTGACTGCGTCGATGGCTCGCTCGATGCGGGTCTGGTCGCCCGACTTCTCGACCATCGATCCCGAGACGTCCACGACATTGAGGATCGAGACCTTGCGGGTGATCCACTGCATGTCGCTCAGGAGCCGGACGAGGGTCTTGGTGCCGATCTGCGGCGCGGTGCCGGGCAGCACGACCGGGACGCCCGGGACGAGCTCGGCCGCCACCTTGCCGTCGGCCGAGCGGAAGCCTGCCGCCGTGAACGCCTTGGTCGCCGCGTCGGTGGTGAGGGCCGTCTCCAGCGCGCTGAACGCGTCGGCGTCCGTGGTGCTCTGGTCGAACCGGACGAGGGTGTAGTTCATCATCGGCGCGCCCTCGTTGGGTGTCATCGCCGAGATGGGGGCGGCCGTGTGCGCGGTGTTCCACGCCCGGATCTGCTGCTCCGTCGTGGGGAAGGCCCGCGCCGTGGAGGTGTTGGAAGAACGCTCGAAGGACGCCGCGACCGGCACCTGCGCACGCACGATCTCGAAGAACGGCTCGCTGACGGCCTGCTCGCCGCCCGGGAGATTGGCGAACATCTGCCAGACCGCGGTGAACGCCAGCGCCGCAGGGGCGTACTCGCCGGGGGCCGCCGCGGAGAGCTGCAGCTTGGCCAGAGCGTCGATCCAGTTGTGCGGGCCGGTGGTGTCTGCGTTGGCGAGGGAGGCGGGGACGGCAAGGACCACCGGGGTGCTGGCGAAGCCCGGCCGACGGACGCGGCCGCGAGGTCGGTGTCGTCGGCGCGACGCTCGTTGTAGACCGACAGCCACACTGCGGCCGGTGATCCACGCGTCAGGGTGCACCGTGCCCGCGGACGACTGCTCCAAGAACGCGAGCGAGGAAGCCGTGGTGACCTTGACGTTGTGGCAACCGAGCTTGGGACCGACGGTCTCGGTGACGATCGAGGCCACCTCGGCGGGCGCCACGATCTGATAGTCACCGCAATTGCTGGCGCTGCCACTTGCCGACCCGCTGGCCGACG
>Ga0209174_10000394_pt1 | contig 34104 bp, 35 predicted proteins | sample JI91814BDNA_FD_187505 | JGI IMG/M metagenome (GOLD analysis project Ga0209174, IMG submission 187505) | Wastewater effluent complex algal communities from Wisconsin, to seasonally profile nutrient transformation and Carbon sequestration -... | ecosystem: Engineered > WWTP > Effluent > Algae...
TACCAGATGCAATATACTTTAAGTTTATATTCGGCAAATTCGTTAAAAACCTAACAATGTCCCATCTGTTTGGCTCAACCCCTGGCAAAGCATGAATAACTGCCAAATGCAGCGGACTATATAAGTTAGCATCACTATTATCAATGGCATTAACGTTAGCACCCTTGGCAATTAGCTCTTTTACTTGTATCAAGTTACCAGCTTTAATCGCTGCAAATAACTCTCTATCCAAATCCATTGGCAACATTGGCACTGGAGCATTATTTTTTCTAGCGCGTAAATGCTCTAAGTGATACTGTACCGCAACTATACCTAGCTTTAGCTTTTCTTGCGTATTGTTGGTGTTAACTTGGGTAGATACGGCCATCTCAGTACTTGGCACCGATGGGGCAAAACTAATCTTTTGACCACGAATAACCTCCGCCAACATCGAAGCATCAATGTAATCTTGCTCTTCTGGTAAAGTTTGGTTATTAACGTTGTTATAAACAGCGTTAGCTATTTTAATTCTGTCTAGCCCACCAACATCATGTAATATAAAACGATTTATCAATAAACGCGCATAATACTGACGTCCCAAGATAACTCGCGCCAACATAGCATGCCCTTTGTGTCCAGCATTTTCATAACTACATAATGCCCCAGGGTAATTTACATAGTGATGAACCTGCTGTGGATCATCCTCCCATCTAGATTTCCTTCTCTTCTCATGACCAGCAAGCACTTTTACACTTTCAAGTAAAATTTGCTCAATATTCTGTAACTGTACGCGCTCAAAATTAATTATCCTTTTCGCATACACCACGCCGCCAGTTATACCTAAAGTTGTGTCTTTAGCGCGGTGTAACACCCCATCTATCATCCACAGCGGCGGGGGCGTCTTTGCTTGTACCGCTCGCTCGACTATTTTATATGCCTCGTGGTGGTTGCGCTGTGGAGTATAGCCATAGCGCGTACCAGGCCCTGTGGCTAAATGCGCATGCCCTATTTGCGTATGTTGATGCACTATATCAATATACGCATCCTTGCCCACAAATACACTGCTGCTAACATCTACCATGCTAGGCGCCCGCAAATACATAACCCCATCCACTATAACCTGCGCTCGCTCAAGTTTAATATGCTGGGTCGCATTTACCTTAAATATCTTATGCGCCCCAATATAGGCAGGCAGATGAGGTAAGTGTTGACCAAAACCAACCGGATGGTTAAAGTCAATACTGCCAACTTTAGCGTTACCAGTATCTACCAACAACACGCCTCTAGCATATAAGCCCCCATGCATAACATCTAAATCTTTAACCTCTAAACGTAAGTTGTTACCCAACATATGCGCCGGCATCTGTTTGGAGCCCACAATTAATCGATTCTGTTTAGCCTTTAAACTACATCCATCTAAATAACAATCTTGGGTAATATGGATATCGCTAACATCATTGCCAATTAAGTTATAGTTAAGCATGCCAGTTAACGGTTTATTGATAAAACGTAAGTCGCCATTGTTAGTTGTAATATTATGTGGAAATTGTAATTGTGAGACTTTGTTTAAATTAAGATTGCTCTCTTTTGCCAGTAAGTTATAAACGTCGTAATTAATCTCACCTAAACTTGTGATATCAATTTTATCAGCTGTAATATCACCATCCAAGCGTAAATCATCTTTGGCCGTAATTGCTACATGCTTGCCACTAATAGGCGCCGCATTACTTTGGTAAACTCGCTCTCCATCCACCACCGCTGCCCCTTTAGCCGCAACCTCGCCCCATAGCACACATTCTAGTGCTTTTAGGTTAATTTTATCATTAGAGGCCACAGTGTCGGCATAAATTTGTGCAGCCTTAACTTGCAGATTATTGGTTGTTAAATTTTGTAAATCTAATCCACCGTTAGAAGTAATCTCAACACCGCTGGCAAAATCACCGCTAACTGTAACAATATCTCTATCGTTCAAATCTTCCCTATAGTTAAAGTTTATTGCCCCTAATGACGCAACCTCCAGAACACAATCTGAGGTTTCTTTGGATAACAAATATCTATCCACAACCTCAAGAGCATTTACTCCCGCCAACACTACAACTTCTGCGCCAACATCCGTATGGTTTATTTTTATCTTAATTTGTGCCAGGTTTACAGTTTGAGAATCAGATGCATTATTATTATCAACAGCCATCGGTTGCGAGTTTAAAACCTTCATCAACTACCTCTATGAAAGACTACTTTAAAGCCACACACACTACCCAACTTAGCAAAACACCTCAATAGCTATTTTCCCCAGACCTTGTAAGCTTTAGCTTGCAAGTTGTGTAACTGGATTAAGTTTTGACTTTATGTAAGCCAGGTTGTTAAAAAAGAAGATTTTTACTTGGTAAAAAAATTTTTTGAGCTTAATAATACTGTTTCAAGAAATCTGACTTAATTTAGAAGATTCTTTATTTGCCAAAGAGCAAACAATTTATTTTTTTATGCAGAAGGCAGAGCTTCTTCCTTGCATATATAGCCTAATACTTATACATTCTAATATGAGTTCTATATTGACAAATGCCAAATAAGTGCAAACACACTTATGTTGCTCACATAGAAAATTATTGATTACAGCAAGTAGGCTGTTTAAGGGAACTATAAGATGACCTCCATAGTAATAAGTGCAGAACTAGCCACCGCGCGCGAATTATTATTGGGCTTGCAAACACCAAACTATAACTTCACCCCTAAAATAAAAACTACCATTATACAAATAGCCACCATTAGTGCCGAAAAAATTACTAATGAACTAATCTACAAAAATTCTGACCTAGCAATATTATTACAAGATCTAAAAACTGGACAATATGCTCGTAGATTGTACGCAACATGCACCACCGAAGCTTTATTGGCCATAGAGCAATGTGATTCTAAACAACATTCAAACTTTTTAGAGCAAATTATATGCTCGTTAAAACATTTATATTTTCCAGAGGTATATATAAAAATGTTACGCACTGGTATCGATAAATATTATAGAAAGACTGGTCCACCTATTTGTGATCAACGAGCACTAGAACTATGTCAACAATCATTTGAGCAACGCTCCACTTTCATACTTAGTAAAAATGCAGAGTCTGACGACCCAGAAATACTGTTTGCCATGATGCTCAATAAAATGATAATCAAAGATCGTAAGCTATCACCAATTGCTGGCGATATTCATTATTTAATTGCTAGCCACAAAAAATTAGTTTCGCAGCTAAAAGGTTTAGAAAAAAATTTAGCTGAAGAATATAATTATGGCTATATTGAATACAGCATAACTTTGGATAGAGCAAAATTATTATTTGCACAACTACTAAAACAATTAAGAGAACTACAAGGATTATGCTCACCAAACACTGGTACAATTGGGGATACTAGATTCAAACTACTACACGATGCGCTAGACGCATTAAGTACCTTGTTTCAAGATGATGTTACACCTAACGTTTTGCAATGCGATATGGAACTGCTAGAAATTGAGTTACTAAATTTATTAGCTATTTGTACTTGGAACATCACCCCCCCCAGCCAAAATCAAGAATATATGCCACAATCATCTTTTCGTGATTTTTTATGGTGCAAAACTAATAAAGTTTACGCCCAACAATTTCGTTATCAATTGTGCTCAATGGCGCGTAGATTGCTGCAAATGGAAATTAATGGCATATCCAGCGAAAGTATAGATTTATATAGTAGATTTTTCTACAACATTTTAAAATTCTATCACTTAATATTTAGCAAAGATAACCATAGTTTTATAAAAGAAATTCTAAGTTTTTATAACGGCATTCGTGACGTCTGCGCATTTATCAAAGCTGATGATGACATTCACACTTACGAAGATATGCGCGATTTTTTTCAGCATTTAGATAATTTTCTATTCAAATTTGTAGATAATAATTTATGCACAATTATTAAAGAATCTAATGTACAAAAGCTACAATATGATTATATTGACCGATTATTACCATTAATGGATAAAATAAGTGGCGAAAATTTAGAAAATCTAATTGTTATAATTATTAAATTAGAGCAACAAATAATTAAATTTTTGTCAAAACAACGAGATAGCAACAAAACTTTAACCGAATGGTGCAAGAACAAAGAACAACAAAGTCAGGCCATTATTAGTCATGAAGCAAATTTACATAGAATTTTTAATACAAAATATCGTATTAAACCGCACACCATACAACAAGAATCACATCTATTAAATGGCCGCTCTTTATACGATTTGCGTGCTATAGAAAGATACTATCGAGAAATAATAGAAAAAGCTCGCGCCGTATTACGTTCTCTACATATTACTAACAAACCAATCATGCATTAATATACGCTTCTCATTTCAATTACTCATGGCATTGGTAGCTTGGATTAATGCATCAGTAATCGCTGGCTCCAATGCAGCATGCCCAGCATGTCGAATAATTTCTAAACGTGATGATGGCCACACAGAATTTAATTCATAGGAATTATCCAAAGGACAAACCATATCATAGCGCCCATGCACAATTATGGCTGGAATCTTGGCAATCTTATCAATATTATTCAAAATCTGATTTTCTGCGATGAATATATTATTTATGAAATAATGAGTTTCTATCATTGCAACACCTAAAGCAAAATGCGCATTAGTAAATTTCTTTTCGTTATTGGGGTTAAACTCTAAAGTGGTACAATCTGCTTCCCATAAACCCCATGCTTTGGCAACAGCCATTTTTAGCACTTCATCTTCGCCATGCAGCAAATCATAATATGCCTTAACTAGATTATCACGCTTATCTACCGGAACATGATATAAGAATTTTTGCCAATGATCTGGAAAAAATTTTGATACCCCACCCTCTTTGAATAACCATGCTAGTTCTTTTTTCCGGCCTAAAAATACCCCTCGTAAAATCATAGCACTAACATTAGCAGCATATTTTTGCGCATACAATAATGCCAGTGTTGCGCCCCATGAGCCACCGAATAAGATCCAACGTCTTACATTTAGAAAACTACGAATTTTCTCCATGTCCTCAATCAAATCTTGTGTGGTATTATTAATTAAACAAAGATGCGGTGTCGAACGACCACAACCACGCTGATCAAATAAAATTATCCTATACCGCTTAGGATCAAAAAATCGCCGATGATTTGCATCACAACCAATCCCAGGCCCACCATGCAAAAATAACACCGGGATCCCTTCTGGATCACCACACTCTTCTACAAAAATCGTGTGAATATCATCTACTTGAATGGTATGTTCGGCATAAGGTTTAATCGCCGGATACAATGTTAGCATTCTAAATCCTTGTTGTTTTTGTGCAACTCCATTGCTAATAAGGATAACACGGATAACTTAACCGTAAAACTAGTATTGGCTAATCTCGCACAACTTGCATGCAAATAAGCTTACAGCCAGACTATGCTCAAACATGGCATTATTAGCAGAGTCAATCTCCAACCGATCATTTCGGTATTCACCTAGGAATAACGCAAATCTATTTGGTTTGCGTTACTCCTAGTTTTTTTAACCCTTACTGCGTTCATCACGCTTACGATCTGTTTCCTTCAAATATTTTTTACGTAAACGTATAGACTTCGGCGTTATTTCTACTAGTTCATCATCATTAATAAATTCTAAAGCATATTCTAAGGTGAGAGGGATAGGCGGAGTTAGGATAATGTTTTCATCCGATCCAGCAGCACGAATATTCGTCAATTGTTTTTCTTTAGTGACATTCACGACCAAGTCATTATCACGGGTATGAATACCTACTATCATCCCTTCATATACTTCCGCCTGCGGACCAATAAACAATTTACCACGCGGTTGCAGATTCCATAACGAATATGCCGAAGCCTTACCAGCACAGTTGGAAATTAACACGCCATTTTTTCTACCCAATTCAATACCATTAACTAATGGGCCGTAATGATCAAATACGTGAGTTAAAATTCCTGTACCAGAGGTAGTCGTCATGAATTCACCATGAAAACCAATTAAACCACGTGCAGGAATCATATACGACAAACGTACGCGTCCTTTGCCATCAGGTAACATATCCTGAATCTGTCCACGGCGCTCACCAAGACGTTGCATAACAGCGCCTTGATGTCCTTCTTCAACCTCAACAATTAATTCTTCGTAAGGCTCACTTAATACCCCATCAATTTCACGGATAATAACTTGTGGTTGCGAAACTGCTAATTCAAAACCTTCGCGACGAATAGTTTCTATAAAGATACTAAGTTGTAATTCACCACGCCCAGAAACTTTAAACTTATCTGGATCCTCGGTTTCGTCTATGCGTAAAGCAATATTATACGAAGCTTCTTTAAACAAACGCTCGCGTAATTGCCTACTAGTAACAAATTTTCCTTCTTTACCAACAAATGGCGAGGTGTTAATTTGAAATACCATGTTAATAGTTGGTTCATCAACAATCAATGGTGGCAACATTTCTGGGTTATCTTTAGCACAAACGGTGTCAGAAATTGTCAAATCTTCTATACCAGTAATGGCCACAATATCACCAGGATCTGCTTGCTGAATTGGCACTCTTTCTAAGCCAATATGGCCAAATAATTGTGCTATCTTGCCATAACGTACATTACCATGCCGATCAATAATCGATACTTGCTCATTAGCTTTAATTTTGCCGCGTGTTACTCTACCAACACCAATAACCCCAACATAACTAGAATAATCTAGGAAGGTTATTTGCATTTGGAAATCACCAGTGCTAGAAACATTTGGTGGCGAGACTTTTTCTACAATTAAATCAAATAATGGATTCATATTGTCGGAAGTTTGATCTAAATCTAAAGTTGCAAAGCCTTGCAATGCTGAACTATAAACTATCGGAAAATCTAACTGCTGATTAGTAGCCCCTAGATTATCAAAAAGATCAAATACTTGATCCACCACCCAATCCGGACGTGCACCAGGACGATCAACCTTATTTACTACCAATATTGGATTCAATCCCTGTTTAAATGCTTTTTCGGTTACAAACCTGGTTTGTGGCATTGGCCCATCAACTGCATCCACCAACAACAAAACCGAATCAACCATGGATAGAATGCGTTCAACTTCACCACCGAAATCAGCATGTCCAGGTGTATCCACAATATTAATTTTGTAACCATTCCACTCAATTGAGGTATTTTTAGCCAAAATGGTTATGCCGCGTTCTTTTTCCAGCTCATTTGAGTCCATAACCCGCTCTACGACTTCTGCACGCGCATCGAAAGTGCCGGATTGTTGTAATAATTTGTCTACTAAGGTAGTTTTACCGTGATCGACGTGCGCAATAATTGCAATATTTCTGAGCTTCTCTAGCATATGTTTCTACCTCAATGGTGCTTATACACCTATGCCACTAATTCACAGTCTACCAACTATAATAGAAGTAAGGCGTTTTAAAAATGTTATGCGGCCGAATAAATAGCCAACCGGCAGCCATTATAGCCTGTACCAATCGCAGAGGAAAGATGGAAAAGATAATAACTAACCCTAGTTCTACGACCCAGTGGCAATCTTTAGTTAATGAAGCCAGTCAGCTGTGTCGCATCTGCCTAACCGAACAACTAGAAAGCTATTTGGTATTCTTATTAATGCGCTTTATAAGCAGCCCCCAAATGACGCAAAAAAGCATGGGAATAGAATTCCTTACCAGCATTAACCGTACCGGCTCTCTTAGATCATTAGCTTTACGTGATGTTGGTGATCAATGCTTGTTATATTCTGGATTATTTCCAGGTCGAGCAAGACGCAGATTAGTAAAAGTGAGCTATTACGTTAATCTAGGTAAATCTGCGTACAAATCACTAGCTTTTACGAGCAAATTTTCAGATAGCGATTTGTTTTATACTTTATCTAATAATTTTGTAAATTTAATGGATATTTTACAAGCAACCCGCGAGATTAATAACAACTCCAGCATGCTAGATCCATTAATGGCGGAAGAGTTATGGCATGATACTGGCAGTGAACATGCATTACATATACTACAAAAGTTCACCGTCCACAGCGGCGTACCTATCGCCAGCCAGGAACAATCGGAACAAAAACACTAATAAACGGTTTTTTTATTTTTTCTCATCACCGCTTACTAAGGCACCAGTTATAGCACCAGCAGCAGCACCAATTGCGGCACCAGTTCCAGCATGACCAGTCCCAGCACCAATAATTGCGCCTGCGCCCGCACCTAAAGCCGCACCGCCTAATGTGCCCTGTTGAGTTTTGTTCATTTGACAACCGCCAAGAACTATTGTCATAACTAGCAATGTTGACGTAATTAAAGTGTTTTTCATGACAAACCTCTTCTTGTAATTATCTATCATCGTAAGTTTAAGTATAGCACTACTTAAATCACAAAAATCGTTTGCGTGTAATATCACCACATCATTATAATTTCATTTTTATGTTTTGAGTATATATGCAACAATCAATCAGCGTTTATAATTTAATTTTTCTTTAATCATTGCTAATTCATCTAATTTCTCGTGTGACAATTTATGTTGAACACCTTGCATCTGAAATGATGGGGTGTCTTTCACAAACGGCAAAATTTTCGCTGCATCATTTTTAAAAAGTACTGCTTTATTTGTATTCCCGATCTCTAATGATGAAGAATTTAATCTATCCTCTAATGATTTGATAAAATTTTGTCGTTCAACAATAAATTGTTTATCCAAATAAGTATTCAATAGTTGCGCGAATAAAGTTGGATCGCTTAAAGCATTTTTAATGCCATCCCAATCTTGCTCCAATTCTGTTAACTCTTTACGTAATGTGTCGATCTCTTGCATAAAATGTTTATCTTGTGCTGCTTGTGGCAATTTCTTATATGTCATGCCTTTTTCGTCTAAAGACTTATTCAAATCATTAAAACGATTCCTAAAATGTTGCATCAAAATTTTATCAAAATCTGGATTAAAATCATGCAATAACTTTGCTTCTTGTTTAGAAATATCTGGAACATGAATAGTCAGTTCTGGAACATCCATAAAAATTGATTGTATTTTTTTAGTTACAGTTTCGGTTACTGCCGCAAAACTTAAACCAGCAAAACTGCCAGCCAAGCCAACTACGGCCATCCCAAGTTCCGGCACTGCTAGCATTATATCTGCGCTCACAATAAACGGCGCATACACAACTGCCGCCAAACCAGCAACTACTCCGATAGAAATTTTGGCTATAGCGGTAAAGTATCTTTTTTGTGTAAAATCTTGCGCTATGCCATTAATTGGCTGTAAACAAAAATCCTTTACGGCATTAATAGCGTTTATTGTTGTGGTAAAACTAGTATGTAATACATTTCCTAAGTAATTTAAAATTGGTGTAGCTTGCCATAACACTGCAAAAACAGCAGCTACAGCCAATGCTGTACCACCAGAAGCTATTGTCGCCACGGACAACAGCGGTGCTTGTACCAGAGCAAAGAACAGCACACCGCGAACACTCATCCCGGACCAAGAAAATAATTTACCCAACGGTGTAATTATACTATTAACAATCGCTTTCACCATGCGCTTAAATTGGCCAAAAAATGTTTGCGGTGGCAAACTAGCGGCTATCTTTTCTTGATTAGCATGTGTTTTAGCTTTAAATAATTGATCTAACTCCAAAATAAATTCTAACTCTTGCGGTAAAATAAGTTTTTCAGCTAATAAAGGATTTTCAAAAATCTTGTGCAGATCAGCAAAATTTTCTTGAGTTATTTGCTTAGAATCTTCGTTTGCCACTACCGACAACCCGTAAACCATACCACTCAACAAGAATAAATCTTGCCGCCCAATAGTGACACTGCCTGATAACACTAAAGTCATTAAACGTACTGGCATTTCCGCAAATGTTATTTTGCCGCTTAAGACCTCCATTAAAAATGCCGCTAACGACGGGTTATTCCAAACGGTGTTAGCAGTGCTGACCGCACCTACAACCTTCAAATTAGTACCAGTAAAAATACTGGCTTTAAAGCCACGAAAACGCATATACGTTTCTAACCATGAAATCTTAGCACTGATGTCGGCAAAGCTTTTCTTGTTGCGTTCAGCATCTTGCGTATACATGGCATCTTCGATGTTTTCTTTTAATTTCTTATAATAACCATCTAATTTAGCATGCAACAGCATATATTCTCCATTTTGCTTCACATCTTCTGAAATCTCCGTTTCCTGCAGATAGGCGTTTAATTTAAGCACAAACATACGTTGCTCTATCAATTGATCTTGTAATTCTTTGGTTAAATGCTCGAATTTAGTTTGTTGATCAAACTCAGCCTCTGCTTTAACTTGTTCTAAATCATCGGCACCAGTTAGAGCAATGCCAGGATTTTCGCGTAAAACACTACGCGCATGTCTAGAAGAGCCAACCGCGATACTCTCTTTTTCCAAAGCAGCAATGGCACTTTTGCGCACCATATCATCGACATTTCTTTCGATTTTATTTAAAAATTCTTTATCTAATTCTTTGCTTGGATCTAAAGCGAGATATTCTTGCAAATATTTAACAATCAATTTATCCTTGCCCAAAGAATACAATACTTTCAATAACTGTAACTCTTCTGGCAATGTTTGTAACAATGCACGCAGTTGTTGCCTATCTGCTCTTGTTTTGTTATTCAAATCAGAAATTTCTTGACGAAAATCGAAAATTTTATCCGCTAATATCGCATACTTCTTATCCAGATCAACAAAATGTAATTCTTGATTATTTGAATCCAAAGGATCTGCAAGATCATCTAAGTGCACATATTTTGGTCTAGCGTCCACTATTTCAGCTGTTAGCATGTTTAATGGAGGTGCCAAACGATTTTCTTTTTCATTTTTAATATATTGCTGCTCTTGCAATAGTTCTGTTATTTTTTTTCTGATTTCTTCATGATCTTTTTGATTTGCATCTAATTTTTTCTTAATCTTGTCAAGTTTGTATTTTTTGCCTGCCAAAGATGGGAAGTCATAACTACGTAAACGGACTAGAATTTGATCTACGTTATCTTGCTTGCCTTTATTATATATCCCATTAATTTCTTGCTTTAATTCATTTGGCAAAAGATCTAACAATCCCAACATTTCTGTGTTTAATACTTTTTTTAATAATTTTAATTCATCTTGTGAATCATTTAATTCATCTAACACTTCAAATAATTCTTCTTCTGCACCATTATTTTCCACACTATCATCTTTGCCCAAATCATTTATATATGTTAACTCGACAATATCCTTTTCCATCGCAGAAATTATATTTATTTTGTTAGCTATTTTGCCCGCATTATCCGCAAAAGACATGATACGCTCCCGCCCGTCATTATAGATTCACTTCCTATGAAGTATAGAACCCTTATCTCCAGAATGTGCTGATAGCATATTCTGCATGATAAAGTGGCTGTTTTTCTCCATAGATACTTTGCAAAAATACAGTATTGCAATTACAACTAACCATCAACTGACAAAAATACGACACCATCCATAATGTTTTCACTGTAATTGCCGAAATATATTCTAGGTAAAGCATAATTACGACGACCATGCATATATGTAAATACAAAATAGGTCTAATCATCAGCATAATTTATTGTAGCGTGCAAAGCGCTGCGTATGCGCTTACTTTTGCTCTGCAGCCAGGCTCAGATATTGTTGGTCGCGTACAAACCGCAACTGTTATTAGTGGTGAAGACTTCCATCAAATTGGCCGTCGATTTGACGTTGGTTATTTTGAATTAATAGAAGCAAACCCTGGTGTTAACCCGGATAATCCGCGGGCTGGCACCGCGCTAATAATTCCTACGCAATTTATTTTGCCAGGCGGTGCACGTAGAGGCATTGTCATTAATCTTGCTGAGTTGCGTTTATATTATTTTCATAAAGACGGCAGCATGGTATCAACATATCCCATAGGGGTAGGTAGAAAAGATTGGGAAACGCCTTTGGGTAGTGGCAAGATAATTGAAAAAATGAAAGATCCACATTGGTATCCACCAGATTCAATTCGTGCCTGGTACGATGAACATGATATGTATTTACCACAAGTTGTATATCCAGGCCCCAAAAACCCTCTAGGCAAATACGCTTTACGGCTATCCATCCCAGGATACCTAATCCATGGCACCAATATGGATGGTGGCATCGGTATTAGAAGTAGTAGCGGTTGTATACGCATGCACCCGGAAGATATAGAGTCATTGTTTTATAAAGTATCAATTAGCGATCAGGTTAGAATAGTACATCAACCATATAAGATAGGTCGTCATAATAATAGAGTATACGCCGAATCACATGAGCCACTGTCTGGGGACTATTATAATGCACAAAGCAATGAAGAAGTATTAGAACAAGCTATTGAACAAGCAAGCTTGCATGGAGCAAAATTTGATTCTAATATTGCAAAAGAAGCGCTAGAACGATCAAATGGTTATCCAACGCTAATTGAGTAATTATGTCTTAACAGCTACCGGTACCATATGCATAATTATGTGTCACTGTACAACTACATCCACCAGGAAGATATGCAGTTGGTACATCATAGCCACCTGGACCAGCAGAAGTAGCTTGATTGCCACAAGCTGGCTTCATCACCCCATTTACTTGACGAACAGAATATCTTATAGAACCATTAACCGGAGCCGTAGTTGCTGTTGCTGCCTCCACATAACCTGAAACACCAGATAAGCCTTTAAGATCTGCCCAGAGTGTAAAACCTAGATTCCCGTCCGGAGTATAAGATATTCTATAAATATTCCCAACATTCACGACCGTTGAAGCATTAAAGACCCAGGATAATGTTGTTCCAAAACATACCGGATTAAGGGGCAATACCCCAGTTTTGTTATAGGTGTTAATAATTGAGTCGGCACAAACACCTAAAGAACTAAAAGCATTAGCTATCTTGACTTTAGCTCGGTATTGGCTATATGACGGAATGGCAATTGTTGCGATAATTGCTAGAATACTTACTACAACCAGTGTTTCGATTAAAGAAAAAGCTCTCCTCATACAATCCTCTTTGATAACACAGATAAAAATGGGGAGTCATCCTCCCCATTATTCTCTATCGTAAATAAATTATTTATTTACCATCTTTAGATGTGTATTCTGTACCACATTTGTCATAAGTAGTTTCACATTTGTCATTACAGCAGTTGGTGCAACCAGTTAATAACAATAAAGGTGCTACTAAAGCAGTAACTAAAAGTACATTTAATGCTCTTTTCATAATATTTGTCTCCATGACATAAATACAAGTTTACCTATTCAAACATAATAGTCGATTTTCTACAGTTTTCATACTTTTTACGTTGTTTATAAGTATTTTGTATACATATTACGTATTTGGTCAAATTCTACTTGTAGCTTAACTATCGAACTAGCAATAACCTCTTTATCTGTATTTTTAATCCGCGGCTCCAAATCCGCTGCCATAGCTGCCAAACGCATTGCCCCCAAATTGGCCGCACTGGATTTTAGTGAATGCGCTAAACGCGCAGCCACACCCAAATCGCCGCTTTGCAATGCTTGCTGCATTTGTGTAATTTGCTGCGGCACTTCCACTAGAAATAAACTGATAATATTAGTCATAGATTCACCAATTGCATCATGCAACATATCTAATACTCGTTTATCAAACGATACTGGTAACTCTGTTTCATTCATAAATGGGCCTACGAGCTAACAAATTTTGCACTGCCTGTTGTGCCGTAATTTCTTGACGAAATATTTTATTAATTTGCATCGCAATCGGTAACTCTATTTGCTTTGCCGCAGCCATACGACAAATTTCCGCGGCATTATGCACCGCTTCCACAATTTGCCCAATTTCTGTTATTGCTGCCGACATAGACTTACCAGATGCTAGCGCCAAGCCAAAACGTCGATTACGCGACTGATTATCGGTACAAGTCAAAAATACGTCTCCAACACCAGCCAAACCTTGCAATGTTTCGGTACGTGCGCCTAAAGCTACACCCAGTCGCAACATTTCGGCCAAACCACGTGTTATAATAGCCGCACGCGCATTCGCACCAAAACCTAGACCATCTGATAACCCTGCTGCAACTGCTAGAATGTTTTTCATAACGCCACCAATCTGTACACCAATTACATCGGTATTTAGATAGACACGAAAATTATCATTATGAAAATAAACTACTGCATCACGACCTAAAAATTCATCTTTAGTGGCAATGGTTACAGCAGTTGGCATTTGTTTCGCAACCTCTAGAGCAAAACTTGGCCCAGATAAAATGGCATATTTAATGCCAGTACCTAATTCTTCTTCTACTACTTCATGTAAAAAACGTGCTCTTTGTGGTTCTAAGCCCTTAGTGGCCCAGATAATTCTATGTAGAGGGGTCAGGTGAGGTTTTAATAATTGCAAAACTTCTACAAAAGCCTTACTCGGCACAACTATTAACACATCTTGTACTTGCTGCAAAAACGCAACTATATCCGTGCAGCCCTTAATATTGGTTGGCAATACTACACCAGGCAAGTAACCATCGTTTGTGTGATGCTGTGTAATCTCAGCTAACACACGCGGTTCCCTGCCCCACAGCAGCACATCTTGTGCTGAATTACGTGCTAACGTTGCTGCTAAGGCAGTCCCCCAAGATCCAGAACCACAAACACCTATCATGCTATAGTTTCTTGTGCCGCGGTAGTTTGTGTCTGTTCAGATAAATGTTTTTTATACAATGCATCAAAGTTCATTGGCGGGATGATCAATTGTGGGAAAGATCCATGCGTAACCAAACCAGAAATTAATTGGCGCGCATATGGGAACAATACTGCTGGAGCCGAAGTAGATAGTATGTGCTCGATTTGTGCATCATCAGTAATACCTTCTACAGAAAAAATCCCTGCTTGTTTTACTTCCACTAAAAATGCTACGGAATCATGTAACTGTTTATTTTCTTGTTGATCTACTAAAACTTGTACTGTGACTGCGATCACAACTTCGAATAAATTATCCTCTAATTTTACTCGCCCTACCTCAATATCAAAGTTTAACTTTGGCTTCCATTCAAAAGCGAATACCATTGGCGAATTTGGCGCCTCAAAAGAAACATCTTTTACATAAATATTGTGCACTGCAAAATTAATTTGGTCTGCGGTTTTCATAAATATTCCTTAAAAATACAAATTACCCTTTTAGTAATACGTCCAATTTACCACTTTCATTCAGTTTCTTTAAATCATCAAAGCCACCGATATGTTTACCGTTGATAAATATTTGCGGTACTGTGGTGAGCCCCTCAGATTTACTAACCATTTCATCCAGTTTACCAGGCTCTTTATCAACATAAATTTCTTTATACTCTGCACCCTTCTTTTCTAACAGGGCCTTCGCATTGGCACAATAAGGACAAGTTAAAGTACTATATATTATTATACTCGCAATCACTTTATACCCTCCAAATTAATATTTACAAAACTTATTGGATTAAAGGTAAACCAGCATCCTTCCAAGCTTGTATACCACCTTCTAAACTAAACACTTGATCAAAGCCATGCGTCTGAAATCGCCGCAAGCATTGCGTCGAACGTTTCCCACGCGCGCATACCAATACAATAGGCTTGTGTTTGTATCTATTAAAGCCCTTTATTTTTTCATCAGATTCAGTACTAGGAAAATTATGTGCATCCAAAATATGTCCAGTAGCAAACTCTACTGGAGTCCGCACATCAATAACAACCGCATGCTGGTGGTTAATCAGATCTACCGTTTGTTCTGGTGATATTGCACCTTCATTACTGCTTTGCATATACTCAAACACTAAATAAGTAGCTAACGCTACGAACAAAACACAGCTCAACAGCCAATGCTCAATCAAAAAACTTGCAACTTCATTCATATACGTATTATTTATATTGTTAAATGGCCTATTATACACTGATTCTGTCGTGAAACACACCACTTTACATAAGTTTTTTAACAAACACATGGAGAATACATGCGCTCATTAACCCCTTTAATACTCATGATCCTAGATGGCTGGGGATACAGTAGTCTCGCTGATAACAACTCCATCCAGCAAGCAATGACACCAACTTGGGACAATTTGTGGCAGTCCTGTCCCCACGTACTACTTTCCGCCTCAGGCCAAGATGTAGGTTTACCACCAGGCCAAATGGGTAACTCTGAAGTGGGGCACATGACAATTGGTGCTGGCAGGATTATTTATCAAGACTTATCGCGTATCAATAATGCCATCGCTAATGCATCCTTTTTTAGCAATGCTATATTGCTCCATGCCTTAAAAACCGCACAACAAAAAAATCGTGCGGTACATGTATTAGGTTTGTTATCTAATGGCGGAATTCATAGCCATACGGATCATATCCAAGCGTTAATAAAAATGGCGCAGATGAATAATGTCGAAAAAATTTATTTACACGCATTTTTAGATGGGCGCGATACGCCACCACAAAGTGCCAGCCGCAATTTAGAAGAGTTCTCACCATACATCGTTAGCATCATGGGGCGTTTCTATGCTATGGATAGAGATCAACGTTTCGAACGCACACAAAAAGCCATTGATTTACTAGTCTATGGTGCAGCAACATACCATGCAGCAGATGCATTGACTGGATTAAATATGGCTTATGCACGCGGCGAAACAGATGAATTTGTGCAACCAACGCAAATAAAAAAAGTGTGCATTCAAGCTGATGATTTAGTAATTGTAATGAATTTTCGTGCCGATCGTGCGCGACAGTTATGTTATGAATTGTTAAAAGCAGTGCCAACTCTAAAAAATAATTTACTTTCCTTGACTGAGTATGATAGCGATCTGCCAGCACAGGTAATTTTTCCTCCACAACGCATAGATAGTACACTAAGTGAAATACTATCCACACAGCAATTAACACAATTACACATCGCAGAAACGGAAAAATATGCACACGTCACTTTCTTTTTTAATGCTGGCAAAGAAGATGCTGTAAGTGGTGAAGAAAGAATCTTAGTTCCGTCACCTAAAGTTGCGACTTATGATCTGGTTCCAGAAATGAACACACCGCAAATTACCGAACAAATAATTGCAGCCATAGAACAACAAGAATACGATATCATCATTTGCAATTTCGCTAATGCTGATATGGTTGGTCATACTGGTAATCTTATTGCCACGATACAAGCAATACAAACTATTGACACTTGCCTTGGCAAAATTATCATTGCTATGCGTAGATTCGGTGGACAAATGTTAATCACCTCTGATCATGGTAACGCAGAAGTAATGTGGGATGCTGAACACCAACAGCCACACACAGCACATACTACCAATCTAGTACCATTTGTTTATGTAGGCCCACAACAATTCACCTTTAAACACGATAAAGTGTATGGCTTACAAGACGTAGCACCAACTATTTTACAGTTATTAAACATTGCCCAACCATCAGCCATGACTGGCGTTTCTTTGATAGATGACAAACAATAGCTAATAACATAAACAGCGCTTATAATAAATGTTAATTGTTATAAAAAAATTGGTGACAATATGCGACCAAATATTAAATTAATTATTACTACCTATTCCCTCGCTTTAGGACTTGTGGCAACAGCTTACGCGAATACTACAACAACTAGTACCACGTTACCAAACACAGAACAATTACCAATTTCGGACCTAGACAGATTCACCACAGTTATAGAGCATATAAAAAATTATTATGTTAAAAACGTTGATGACAGCACCTTATTCGAGAATGCGATTCGCGGCATGCTCAGCGGCCTCGATCCACATTCAGCGTATTTAAACAAAGATGAGTTTGCCGAACTCAAAGCCAGCACCTCTGGTAAATTTGGTGGCTTAGGCATCGAAGTTACTCTTGAAGATGGCCTAATCAAAGTTATTTCACCTATCGATGGCACACCAGCAGCTAAAGCTGGTATGCAACCAGGTGATCTTATTATAAAAATTGATGATACTCCGGTAAGAGATATTAGTTTGAGTGAAGCCGTTGATAAAATGCGTGGCAAACCAGGTACAGAAGTTTTTTTAACTGTAGTGCGTAAGAACGACAATAAACCTTTAAAACTAAAGTTATTACGCGAAACCATTAATGTGCAAAGCGTACATAGTAAAATGTTAGAAGATGGTTTTGCTTATGTGCGTATCTCACAATTTCAAAATGACACCGGTTCTGATGTAGCTAAAGAAATTAAAAAAATTACTAATGATTCACAAAACAAATTGAAAGGTTTGGTATTAGATTTACGTAATAACCCTGGTGGCGTATTAGATGCCTCTGTACAAACCACCTCAGCATTTCTAGACAAAGAAAAATTACCTTACGATAAAGTAGTAGTATTTACTAAAGGTCGCATTGCTGGCGCACAAACCAAGGAAAAAGCTACAGGCAAAGATTTATTGCAAGGTGCACCGATGATTGTTTTAGTTAACAGCGGCTCTGCTTCTGCTTCAGAGATTGTTGCTGGTGCATTGCAAGATTATAAGCGCGCTGTAATATTGGGTACAGCAACATTTGGCAAGGCGTCGGTACAAACAGTGTTGCCATTAAAAGATCAGCGCGGCCTTAAATTAACAACCGCACTATATTACACGCCTTCTGGACGTTCTATTCAAGCACGAGGCATTGTGCCAGATATAGTTGTGGAAAATGTCGCTATCCCTAAACCAAAAGGCAATTCTACTGCTGAAGATTTGTTGATCCATGAAGCAGATCTGCAGGGGCATTTGCAAAATGCTACTGAAAACAGTGGTAATATTAAAAATGCTAGCGCCGATGACAAAGCTCTAATGTATGAGGACTATCAGTTATATCAAGCATTGAATGCACTCAAAGCGCAACAGGCGTTGAGGTAGCAATGTTGAATGGGTTTTTATAAATTCATATATAACCTATCGGTATTTGCACTATATACCAATCGCACCTCAAGATGCGATTGGTATAGTGCTAAAAAAGCGATAATAAATGAACGCAGACAAGGTAAGGAACGTCGTCAAAGTACAGGTTCTCCTGAGAAAAATCCGATCCTTCGTGCAGAAGACTGGGATAAAATTGACTCAGAATTAAAAAATTAAATATTTTTGCAAAATGGCATCAGACATATCAAAATCATAGGGAAATTGGCACCATCGATGCCAATTTTCAACAAATTTAAAACCTAATCAAAGCTGTGTAGCATGGATATTATGATCTTGTTGCTCAAACAGACGCAAAACCAAAGCGCTGCATGATACCAACCAAGGTTCTATTAGCATTAGAAAAGAAATTGCGACTTATATGTTTGCTAGCAACACGACGATTAATCTGCGCAAAAGTTGGATAAGCGTGTACTGTGGCAGCAATATCACCTAAAGTAGCTTGCATGTTTATCGCCAAACCCCATTCCGCAATTAAACTGCTGGCCTGTGCTCCCAAAATGGTTGCACCGATAATTTTCTTATTACTAGTAACGACTTTAATCATACCAATTGGAGAGTTATTTATAATAGCGCGATCTAGATCTTTAAAATCAAACCTGAATATTTCTATTTTTTTGTACTTATGTTCTTTGGCCTGTTGTTCTGTTAAACCTACATGCGCATACTCCGGATCAGTAAAAATTACATATGGAAACCCCTGATACTTAACTTTCGCCGGATAACGAAACAACATGTTGCTAAGTAAAATACTAGCTTGGTATTCGGCTATGTGTGTTAGTTTGTACGGGCTGCGAATAACATCGCCTAACGCATAAATATTTTTGCGTGCTGTACACAAGCGGCGATCAACTATTATGCCGTCTTTGGCATAAGCGACACCGGCATTTTCTAAACCCAATCCTTCTACATTTGGTCTTCGACCTAATGCAATGAAGATTTCATCTGCCGACAATGTATAAATATCCCCACTATCATGCACGCACTCTAAAATTTTCTCCTTGCGTTGCATGTATACTGATTTAACTTTGGTATTTAAATATAAATTAATGCCATTTTGTAATAGCACCTCTTTTAACTTCTCTACTAATTCTGGATCCTCTTGTGACAAAATACTATCGCCACGTACAACAATAGAAACTTTAGTGCCAAATCTTGCAAAGGCCTGAGCAAACTCTATAGCTGAAGGTCTATCACCTAAAACAACTATTTTTTCCCACAATTTTTGTTGTTTAAATAATTCTTCATTGGTTATGTAACCAACGTCACTTAAGCCATCTATGGCTGGGTACAATGGTCGAGAACCAGTAGCAACCACAATTTTCTTTGCTTGTAATCGTTGCCCATTAACTTCGATAGTATGTTCATCAATGAAGCATGGTTGACCATAAACAATGTTGCCATTGAATTGCGCAAAAATATTCTCAATTTCCTGTGACTCTTGCGTAATTAAATTATTCGTTACTTGGTTAACATATTTGTTAATTTTGCGCAGATCTGTTGGTAATACATAACTTTCGATGCCATAATTTACCGCATTTTGTGCGATATGCGCCATGTTCGCCAGATGCAGCAGTGCCTTGCTAGGCACGCACCCATTATGTAACGCTAAACCACCCAGCCGCTGATGTTTTTCTATTAATGTTACTTGCAAACCTAAACGCAAAGCACCAATGGCAACAATAAAGCCACTAGTACCGCCGCCGAGAACAATTAAATCTTGTGTCACCATCGCTATACCTTGGGATTGAAAAGGTTTATATAAATCATATTAAATATAGTTAATTCAACAAAAGTATAACAAATATTTGTCTTAGCGCTTATATCTGGCTAGAATAAAAAATTTGCCCTGGATATTAAGATGGTAGAATACCCACTTACACGGTTGCGCCGTATGCGCAGTAATGAATTTAGTCGCCGCTTGATGCGCGAGACTACTTTACAGGTAGACGATCTGATTTATCCGATGTTTGTCACAGAAGGTGATAACATGACTGTAGCGATTGCTTCTATGCCTGGTATCAATAGACACAGTATCGATAGAATAATTTTGGAAGCTAAAGAAATTTACGCTCTAGGAGTACCAGCAATAGCATTATTTCCAGTTGTGCCTAACAATAAAAAAAGTCTTTTGGCAGAAGAAGCTTATAATCCAGAAGGATTAATCCCACAAACCATTCGTGAATTAAAGAAACAATTACCTAACCTTGGTATTATTGCAGATACCGCCTTAGATCCATATACCATACATGGCCAAGATGGTATAATTGATAACAGTGGTTATGTGCTCAATGAGCACACTATAGAAATCTTAGTACAACAAGCTATAACTCATGCTCAAGCCGGGGCGGATATTATAGCCCCTTCCGACATGATGGATGGCCGGATCAAGATTATCCGTAGAGCACTAGAAGATGCCGGTTTTATTAATACTAAAATACTGTCCTACGCTGCCAAGTACGCCTCTAGCTATTATGGCCCATTTCGTGATGCGATAGGTTCCAAAGCAAATTTACAAAATGCTGACAAAAAGCAATATCAAATGGATCCAGCTAACCGTAATGAAGCCCTACGTGAAGTAGGTCTAGATATTAGCGAGGGTGCTGACATAGTGATGGTGAAGCCTGGGTTGCCATACCTAGATATAATTTACCAAATTAAGCAAAATTTCCGCGTTCCCACCTTTGCCTATCAGGTGAGTGGCGAGTACGCCATGATTCAAGCCGCAGCGCAAAATTCATGGTTATCCGCCGAAGATGCGGCCATAGAGTCATTAATTTGTCTAAAACGCGCTGGTGCCGATGGCATTATTAGTTATTTCACCAAAGAAATAGCGCGGTTACTAGTTGACAAGCGCTGCTAGTGGCTATAGGATTTAAATAAAGCCCTACTAAAATAATACCTGTCCCACCGAATATTTCCCAAGCAATATTAAGATCGTAGTTTTTATTCGCTGATGGCAAGGTTAAATCTTAGTTTCAGTTATAAATTAGTGTATATGTTTATTTAGGAGTATGTAATGAGTGAAGAACTTGCATCGGTAACTGACGATTCCTTTGAAACCGAAGTTTTACAGTCAGACTTACCTACATTGGTGGATTTCTGGGCTCCATGGTGTGCGCCTTGCCGTAGGATAGCACCGCTACTGGACAGCGTGGCTAAAGAGTACAACGGCAAAGTTAATTTTTTAAAAATAAATGTTTCTGATCATCAAATGATCCCAGCAAAATACAATGTACGTGGCATCCCAACTTTGATATTGTTTGACAAAGGACAAGCTATTGCTACACATGTAGGCGGCGACTTATCTAAATCCTCTTTAACTTCTTTTATCGATAGCAACATAAAATAGGATTTTATAATTCTCCAATTTTCAACCCCCTCCAACCTCAACTGAAATAATATTATGAGTATGAACTTAACTGAGCTGAAACAAAAAAACAGCCAAGAACTAACTGAAATTGCTAATAGTCTAAGCATCGAAGATGTGGGGCGTGCCCGCAAGCAAGATATAGTATTTGCAATTCTAAAAAGCCATGCCAAAAAAGGTGATTCCATTTATGGCAGTGGTGTATTACAAATACTGGATGATGGCTTTGGTTTTTTGCGCTATGCGGATACCGAAAGCTCTTTTTCCGCTGGTGCCGCAGATATATATGTATCCCCAAGCCAAATTAGACGCTTTGCCTTAAGAACTGGTGATGAAATTCACGGCACTATTCGCCCGCCAAAAGATGGCGAACGTTATTTTGCTCTATTAAAAGTAAGTGAAATTAACGGCGAAGCACCAGAGGTCGCGAAAAACAAAGTCGCTTTTGAAAACTTAACACCGTTACATCCTAATGAACGATTACAATTGGAAGTTGGCAATGGCAGCACAGAAGACTTAACTGCGCGCGTTATTGAATTGGTAGCACCACTTGGTAAAGGGCAACGCGCCTTGATTGTATCACCACCCAAAGCCGGTAAAACTGTCATGTTGCAAAATATTGCTCATTCATTGGTAGCCAATCAACCAGAATGCCATTTGATCGTTTTATTAATTGATGAGCGCCCAGAAGAGGTTACTGAAATGTCGCGTTCTGTACGCGGCGAAGTTATTGCTAGTACCTTTGATGAGCCAGCAAGTCGTCATGTACAAGTAGCCGAAATGGTGATTGAACGCGCTAAACGTTTGGTCGAACATAAACGAGATGTAATTATTCTTCTTGATTCCATAACTCGTCTAGCCAGAGCATATAACACTGTGGTACCTGCTTCTGGTAAGGTATTAACTGGTGGTGTAGATGCAAATGCATTACAACGTCCTAAGCGTTTCTTTGGCGCAGCCAGAAATATTGAGGAAGGCGGTAGTTTAACGATTATTGCTACTGCATTAGTTGATACTGGTTCTAAAATGGACGAAGTAATTTACGAAGAATTTAAAGGTACAGGTAACTCTGAGTTACATTTGGATCGTCGTATTGCGCAAAAACGCATTTATCCAGCCATTAATATTCCACATTCTGGCACTAGACGTGAGGAGCTACTTGTCTCTCAAGATGAATTGGAAAAAATGTGGATTCTACGTAAACTACTAAGCAACATGGACGAAATTGCTGCGATAGAATTCCTCGTTGAGCATTTGAAAGATACTAAAACTAACGAAGAATTTTTCATGGCAATGAAGCGCGGCGCAAAGTAAAATGCAATCCGGCAGGAAACTGCCGGAATATATTTCACTCAGGCTTGAGTATAGCCCTCTCTTCTCTTCCACTATCTTTACTAGCAAGATCACATGCTTTTTTATAATCATCCTTTGAGCTTTCGGCAATCATCCTAGATATTGCACCATATTTATTTTCATCGCTCAACATCAATGCTATAGCCTCATTTGGTAACTGTTTTTCTCGTAACTCTAGGTACCTACTTAATACACGTCGAAGTTCTTTCTTCATGGTATTATTGGCAAACAAATATGCATGTATACTAGCAACCTTTCCTTGCATTTTCCTTACAGGCATTTGTGCTAAGGCTAATGGATCGTCTTTATACTTTAGATAATTGGCCTTAGTGCATATTTCATTGATTGTAGGTAACACTATGGGCTCGACATGTAACAACATTTTATCTAAATTTGAATTGTATAGTTTTGCTAATTTATCTAGCACAGCTATATCATTGTTAGTAAAATCTAGATCATATGTATACTCTTCGTTCTTTAACTTTAAAAAAACGAAAAATATTTCTTTTGATGGCCCAGCAAGATCCTGTTCTCCCTGCACTTGCTCATTAGGTGACACATCTTTTTGCATGTTAGCTGTAGGATCTGCTTCTGACAATGTACCTAGCTGTGCATTACCGTTACTATATTTATACAACCAAGAACCGGCAGCAAAGCTCATGAAACTAAAAAGAAATAAACGCGAATGCAATTCCATATAACTATATCCAGATTGGCTTATGTATCTATTTATAGCACATTTAGGAAAAAGTTATATTCACGCGTTATTTATTCGTCACCTGTTCTAACGGCAATATGGCAGCAAACTCCAACAATCCCTGCTTGTAACATTCTAAAGCTTTCTGTTGATCGCCAAGAAAGCCCAACAATCTACCCAATTCAGCATATGCATCGGGAGTTTGCTCTAGAGACAAACTAGCATCTAAGTAATTTCGCGCCTTGCCCCAAAGTTTCTGCATAATGCATAACCTGGCTAATGTCAATAACAAAGCAGCGTCATCCTGATGAGTCTTCAACCAAGTCTCAGCGATAGCAATTTGCTTGTTTATATCAGAACCCAAACTTAAACCATACAGCTTTACTAATTTAGAGTCCCACTGCCGCTTCAATTGATTACGTAATAACAATTCTACCTCATTGTAAGCTTGCATATTTAACAATAGTTGCGCATATGCTTCCACTATCTCAATATGATTACGTACTTCCCTAGGCAAGTCATCCCATGCTGACAGCAATGTGGATTTATTCGCTTTCTTGGCTTTAGTGCGCAGAATATAGGTATAGGTTTTTATTTCTAAAGCAGTGAGATCTTCATCAGCAAATACAGTATATTTGCGTAATTGTGGCAATAAACTTACCATATCATCCCAAGCACCAGTTGCTGTGAAAACATTAGCCGATAACTTTAATACTTGCTTCTTGTGTGTAGATATTTTTTGTAACTCTTGTATTGTAGATAAGCAATATTCAAATTGTCCTTGCTCAAATTGCAATGTAGCCTGCGTCAGCAATATAGCCTCTTTGGCACCTGGTACAGCGCGTAGTGCTTGCTGCAAATAATTATCACGGCGATCTAGCGCTCCCTGTCCTTGTGCAGCTTCTGCTGCTACCAAGTAATAATGTAACGGTAGATCGCTGTTTTTAAGCGCCTTTAACATTTTTGCTTCAGCGTGATGCCAATCACCCTCAATCAATGCCACATCGCCATCGTAGGCATTTTGCAGCATCGCCCGCATACTAGAGCCAATCAACCAATCTTTTATTTTGCGATATCCACGTCGCAACGAAGCAAACACATTGAAAATTACCGTCACCAAAAATAATAATGCTATGCTACCAATTATTGGCAGCCAAATTGGCATTTCTATGATCCAGTCTTTATACACCAGCTCTACGTTATCGGTATTTTTTTGCAAAAATACCCCAGCCCAAACAGTCAAACATAAAATTAAAATATAGAATATTAGACGCATTTTTTTACCCAATTAAAAGTTCTTGTAAAGATTTAACCGTATCATTAATATTTGGCATTTGTTGTAGCAACTGTACTTGTGTTAATTCTTGTAATATAGCCAGTGAATTTTGGATGCTATCGTTACTTGTATCAAAACCATTATTTAACAACTCTTGCATAAAGCGTAGCGAATTATGATAAACCACATTATTGTTATGAAATAACGCCCAACGTATTTGTTCGATCATCAAATTGAGCTGTGAACGAGCTACTTCGGTATTACTTACCATCCAATTTTGATCATTAACATTTTTTTTCTTTATTTTAACGATAAATCTTAAATCCATAAAAAAATTTCGTAATGCATTTAACCATTTTCTATCACTGGCACTATCTACTATCGCTGTATTACTCGTTGTTATATTTTCTGCAATCTTGCTCTGCATAAGTGTCGCTGGCAAAACTTTAATGTAATCAGTCAATTGTGCCAATTTATTTTGGACTGCAGCATAATCTGGCGTTATTTCTTTACTTAACATTTCCTGATCCGCCAATAATTTATCTTTGACGGCTATAATCTTAGGCCCATGCAAATTAGCCAGTTGTCGGTTAGCTAGCTCCAGTAATTGCTTGGCAACTACTACATTACCATCCTGTTCTAAAGTGACAGCCGCTGTACGTGCTAATACATACGCATCTGTCAGATGCGCCTTGATTGGATTTGCTGCATTTATATCGATATTCTGCTGGTTATCAGACAACACTCCAGATACTTGTGCCTCCATTTCTGCAATTTTGCTTTGCATAACAATTTTTTCTCTATGCATACTAACAACCAATACTAGTAGTCCAGCCACCACTATCAGCAGCAGAAATAAACTCCACAGCAGCCAAGAAGATTTGTGCGATTGTTTTGCTTCAGGCCTGATCGAATTTTGCATAATGATACCTATACGTTAAGAATACTGGAGCAACTCCGCAGCAATTCAGACAATATGTCTTCTGTTGACATACTAGCAGCCACATACACTTTTAAGAAGCCACTCCTAATAGCATATTTATATATTCTATTACTTACAACCAATAATTTATACCGACGTATATCAATATTCGCCAAATCAGCGAAATACATTAAGTTAACTAAGCTGGTTGTGCATGTTATCACAATAATATCAATTTCAGGCTCGACAGAAAAGAGCTTGGTAAAAACATCAACTGAAATTGCTGGTAATGTCCGTCTATATAATTCCTGCACTGTCACCTTGGCCCCTAGCTCCAGCAAGCGTATTTTTAACTCATTATTACCATCATAGCCAGTAAAAAGCTGAATTTTACTGTTGCATAGATTCATATCGCTTGCTTGTAGTGTAGCAATTAGATTAGCACTATCATATGGTGGTGCATGCGGATAGCAAACCGTCTTTGTTACCATTGCCTGCATATATCGTGCAGTGCCAGGACCCACTGCTGCCCAAGCTAAATGCTTGCTGCTTTGTAGATGCGGTAATATTATTTGTGCTGCGTTTTTACTAGTACAGATCGCCAAATCAGAAAATTCTGCCTGTTGCTGTATTTGTAATATATCCTCCATTTTCAATAACGATTCAATATTAAACAATGGTAGAATTTGTACTTTAGCGCCTAAAGATTTTATTCTTGCATATAATGGTAATGCTGTTGCAAACTGCCTAGTAACTAAAACTTGCAAATTTGTTAATTCACCAACCATTACCTTGCCATTCTGTCTTCAACTTAGAGATAATCTTTGCCGCACCTTGTGCCAATAAATCATCTGCAACTCGTCTCCCTAATTCCATAATATTTTCTAATGCACTACTTTGTACAGCGCGCAACATTATTTTACCATCAGGTTCAGCTACTAAGCCACGCAAAGTGATTAATTGGTTTTTTATACTGGCAAAACCAGCAATTGGTGCCTGACAACCGCCATCTAATATAGCATTCATTGCTCGTTCTGCTTGTACGCATGCTGCAGTCTGCCAATCATGCAAAGGACGCAACAACTCTTGCAATTGCGTGTTATCAGCTTTGATCTCAATGCCTAATGCTCCTTGCCCTACCGCTGGCAACATTTCTTGCCAAGTAAATGTGTGCTTTATCCATGTAGTTAAGCCTAAACGTTCTAGCCCAGCTGCCGCTAAAATAATGGCGGAATATTTGCCACTGATTAAATATTCTAGGCGAGTGTCAACATTGCCACGCAAAGAAGTTATCGATATATCTGGCCTAATTGCTAATAGTTGTGCTTGACGTCGCAAACTAGATGTTCCAACTATGCTACCTGGCGGCAATTGATTAATAGAAGCAAAATCTATGCTCACCAAAACATCGCGGCTATCTGCTCTGGGCAAAATTGCTGTGACTATAAGTCCATCTGCCAAAGACGCTGGTAAATCTTTCATGGAATGCACCGCCATATCGGCTTTATTTTGTAGTAAATATTTTTCTAATTCATTTACAAATAACCCTTTACCGCCTATTTTCATTAAGGGTTGATCGAGAATTTCATCGCCACTAGTGCTAATACCTATAATCTCTATCTTTAATTGCGGATAAAATATATTCAGTTGTTGCTTAACCAAATCTGCTTGTTTTAAGGCTAATCTGCTTTTGCGCGAAACAATAGTGAGAATATCTTTATTTACAAACATGATAGCATTTTACGCACTTGTGCTAATTGCCTACGACTAACCATTAATTTTTCATTGCTATCGCGTAATTTAATGTAGAATTTGCCCGCTGTGTCTTTATTTAACATTTCAATTTTATGTTTTGCCACTAATGTTTTGCGATGAATGCGCACAAAAGTATCCGCAAATTCCTTAGCTAAACTATTTAAGCTATCTTCTATCAATAGCTGTCCATGCAAATGATAAACAACTACATATTTATGCTCTGCCTGAAAATAATTGATATTTTGCATCGGCACCATAACTATTCCCTGATGTGTGCCAGCTTTTATTTGTTGGCGCGGCTGCACAATATTGGTTTTAGTTAATAACAACTCGCGCATTGCATCACGATCAGTCACGATTAAATCTAGCTCGTGCCTATTTTGCAAAAATTCCTGAGATAGCTCTTGTACGCTCACGATATCTACCGTCAATATGCCGGTATTTAGTGTCAATTTTTTTGCCAGTTCTTTCCCTCTAGCAACATTTTCTGCAATTACTAAAGTTTTAAACATCCTCTAGGCACCTATTAATAAAGTTGCCTATGACAACAATTTCCTCCAAGCAGACAGAATGCGGAATTTGATACGCATGCCATTCTACCGTATATTGTGCATTGAGGAGTAAGTCTCGCGTCTTTTCACCTAAAATAAATGGCACTATTTGATCAAATGATCCATGCGCTAAAAAGATCGGTATATCTTTGTTGGCAAATCTTTGTGTCACGTTTAAATTCACTGCTAAAGGTATATATGCCGATAAAGAAATCGCTCCTGCTAATCGCTGATCGTAATTTAATGCCGTATAGAGCGTCATAGCACCACCTTGCGAAAAGCCTGCCAAAATTATGCGGTTGTGAGCAACTCCAGATGCAACCTGTTCTTCTATGTAAGCAGCAATTATTTTTTGTGAGTTTTGTATTCCCGCCAAGTCTTCTTTATCTAGCCTATTCAAATCATAAATATCATACCAAGCACGCATGCGTATACCATTGTTAATAGTTACTGGTATAAATGGCGCGCTGGGGAAAACAAAGCGAATGCCATGATTAGTTGGCAAGTTTAACTGCTCAACAATCCCCATAAAGTCTTTACCGTTAGCACCTAAGCCGTGCAGCCATATAACACTAGCATTAACTGCATTTGCTGGTTCTATAACAAAATGTTCTTTTTTATTAGTCATTGCACTAATATATCTCCTGGTAAATCCCCTGGTCGATTTTGCGTAACACTTGATTTACAGTATACTTTAACGCTATGGTTAAAATTAAGTTTAAAAAAATTTATATTCTTAGCACACTATGTTGCACCTTGGGTAGCACTTTAGCGTTTGTTGGCTGTGGACAAAGCGGACCCTTATACATGCCAGCTGAGTCAGCTGGCAAATTTCAGCAAGGTGTTTAAAAATGATTGTAAATTTTACTAAGATGCATGGCTTGGGTAATGATTTTGTAGTAATAGATTTAATTACTCAGGGCACCAGGTTAAATAAATCGCATATCAAACGTATAGCAGATAGAAAATTTGGCATTGGCTGCGATCAAGTTATACTCATCACCCCACCGAATAAACCAGATATAGATTTTTTTTACCGGATATATAATGCCGATGGCCAAGAAGTAGAGCAATGCGGCAATGGCTTACGTTGTGCAGCAAAATTTTTTATCGATAATAGCCTAACCAATCAGAACCTTGTGACTGCTGCCTGTCTAGGTGGAGAGACACTGGTACAAGTGCATGATGAACAACAATTAGTCACGGCAAATCTAGGGAAAAATTATACCGCTGTTACAACACATACCCTCAATTATCCAACGATGCCAACACAAATTCACGTTATTTCTACCGGTAACCCACATGGTGTTTGTCTTGTCGATGATGTTAAAAGTATACCACTACAAGAATGGGGCCAAAAATTAACCAGCGACACAATATTCCCTAATTCAGCTAACATTAGCTTTATGCAAATAGTCAGCAAAAATCATGTTATTTTACGTGTGTATGAGCGTGGTGTTGGGCCAACGTTGGCTTGTGGGTCTGCTGCTTGTGCTGCAACATTAGTTGGCAAACATTTAAATCTCTTGGGTAATAGAGTAAATGTTGAGTTTGCGCACGGCTCTCTATTAATAGAATTAAACGCCGATCAAAGCATTAGCATGACTGGCCCTGCTAGTAGCATATATATCGGACGTTTTCGTATTTAATAAATATTTCTTGATTTATATTTTATTTTACTCTGAGTTGCGTTAGAATTACTGCCTTTGAGTGAGTTGTTAAAATAGGAATTATTCTATGAGAAATAATAAAAGGTTGGCTTTAATAGCTTTACTATCCGGACTCATGTTTTCTTCAGCTAGCTTTGCATTTCTTGAAGGCCTGCCTGTAGCAAGCGATGGTGGTCTGCAAGTTGGATCAACCAAAGATCCGTATTGGTTTAATATCAGCGGTGTATTGAAGGTTGATGAGAGAGTTTATACTGGTGATACCAAAACCACAGCATCTGGCGTGGGAACTCTTGGTACCTATATCGGCGCTACTTTCATTAGAGATTTAGGTATAACCTTTGAAGGCGGTGTGGGTGAAAACTTCACTTACAGTATTGGTTTGGACATCGAAGCTAATAAAAAAGAGCTTGAAGTTGATACAGCATACGTAACATACAATGGCTTTAGAGATCTGTTACCTAATTTGAGCTTTTCAGTCGGACAGGTTGCACCAGGCTTCTGTTTAACTTGTGCCGCCAGCAGTAAATGGATCCCATTTATGGAACGCAGCATGGGCACCAATACTTTTGGTCCCAAGCAAGGTTTAGGTATCAGCGGGAATACATATAACAAACATTATTCAGCAACTATTGCCGTCACACAACAACCAAAAGCTGGCACAACAATTAAAACTGTGACTGGCGCAAATAACGAGAAAACTCACGATTTATGGCAAGCATCTGGCCGCTTTACTTATGCGCCAATTTCTGAAGTTGGCAAAGTGTTGCAGTTTGGTGTTTCCGCACACATTCTGGAATATGCGAACAATGGTTTGCAGTTTAGAGCTAATCCAGAAATGCGTTCGCCAAATACTACAACCCTTTTAAATACTACAACCTATACAAGTGCCAGTACTTCTAGCGGCCAAACTTTAATTGCTGCTAAAAACCAAAGAACTCTAGACATAGAAATGTTGGGTATATATGGTCCATGGAGCGGTGAGCTAGAAGCACAGAAAGCTTATGTAGCGCGTGGTACCGTAAATGGTGTTAAACAAGGCACGGGCGCCAATCTAACTTTCAGTGGTTATCATGCACAATTAAGTTATATTTTAACTGGCGAATCACGCCCATTAAAATATTCTAACGGTACATTAGGACAAATTAAGCCTAAGTCTAAGTATGGTGCATGGGAAGTATCAGCTCGTTATAGTTTTATCAGCTTAAACAGCCACGATATTAACGGTGGTAGAGCTAACAACACCACTGCTAGCTTGAGCTGGTATGCCAATAACAACATTAAAGTTATTGCAGAGTATGTTTACTCTCTAGAACGTCGCTATTTCTCGCAAACATCCACATACAAAGCTTACTTGGATAGACGTCATGTAAATGGTATTGGTGCGCGCGTGCAGCTAGTATTCTAGAGCAGGCAACCTATAATAATAGTAGTAATTACTACTAATGTGAGCGTAAGCCATCTTCCGCTCACTCTATTATAGGATGAATATGCGAAACTTAACTTTACGAAAAATTTCTGTTGCTGGCCTTTTAATTTGCACCGCTATATTACTTGGTGCCGCCTATATAGAGATGTATTACTACTTACCCCCCTGCCCACTTTGCACCTTACAAAGAATTTTCTTTGGCATGCTGGCACTAATATTTCTGCTTGGTAGTATGATTAATTGGCACAAGGCATATAGATATTTATATACATTGCTAATATTGTTGTTTGCTAGCACCGGCTTCTTGATTGCCCTGCGGCAATTCTGGCTACAATATTTTGCTCCTCCACAACAAATTTCTTGTGGTGCGAGCTTATCGCGTTTAATGGAAATTTATCCTTTCTTCACAGCAATTAAAGCTGCACTAGCTGGTGGGACAATTTGTAGTAAAGTGGATTTCACTATCCTCACCATGTCTTTGGCTGGTTGGAGTGTAATCTTGTTTGGTATTTTTGTAATTGGCACTATTTATATTCTGTACTTGCAAAAAAAGAGGCGCCTATAAAGCGCCCTTAATGACGGATAAATGCTTATTTATGAGCGGCCTAAAACTACTGACCAAAAACAATCCATGTTTAGCTCATCTATAACTATCAGATCTGTTCTTCCTGAACATGCTATAAGCATAGTAAATTTTTTCCAATATCACACATTAGGGCTGTCAGCGGTTCCCGTATATAGAAAATTTGAATAACTTCAAATACAATTAGATGGTGGCAGATAAATCGTATGGATTATATAATGGTATCTTCGCATGAATAAGAATTGTCGTACCGGGTTCAGTTTAATTGAATTGCTAGTGGTAGTGGTAATTGTTGGAATAATTGCATCTGTAGCCATGCCATTTTACAATAGATATTCCATTAGGAGCAAAATAGCTAAAATTGTAACCCCATTGATTGATACACTAAAACCACAAATCTTGCAGTATTACGCCAAAAAAGGTACCTTTCCAAAGGCGACTGATCTTGGATATCAAACCATGGGTGGCCCGGCAGCACTAACAACTATGGAATTAAACCAGTTTACGTCTACACCTAACACCACGATTAATGGTATTACTATAAACTCAGGAGCGTCACCTGATTCTTGTGGCTATATTATCATTTCTGTAGCTGGCAGTTCTGTAGGTGGTAGTTTTACTTCTGTCGTTGCTCTTGGCAATGGCGCCATCACCACGGGTAATAACATCATCAATTATTGGTTCGCTATACGTAACATTAATGGATCTATGGTATTCAATTGTGGCACTCAAGCGAACAGTGTTGAAGATTACAAATATTTGCCGGATAATTGTATCTATACACAGTTGGGTTGGATTGCAGGATACATTCCTTCTGGTGGCTTGTTATTTTGTTAACTTGAATTTTGAGAAATCGTCACTTAAGAGCCTGTTTAAAATCTTTTATAGCTTTCCGTCCAGCACACCCAGATAGCGCCGCTGCGATCATTAGTAGTATGATTTCTTATAGTGGATATTTTTTTCGTAGCACAATACCCGTTATTGGTTGCAATTTCTGGAGCGACCTTAGCATTAAAACGTCTACCGCGTTGAGACAATATTATTGGCATAGAATCAATTGGCGGGCTGTTATTAAGGAGTCAGAGAAACCAAGATCATAATGACTGCTCAATCGCAAACAATATTGATGTAAGTCACTTTGATAATGTTTGCTTATAAATAGATAAAATGATATTAATTGCTCTTGCCAATCCATGTAGAATTCCCTTTAATTTAGCGGTTAAAAAGAATTCAATTTTATACATGGGCTGGCATTATTTTAAATATCAGTTAAACAAATTAGTTGCACCTTACAAGGACATAATTTTTAAGCGTTTGCTCTTAATTGGCATTACACTGAATCTCTAGGCCAAGCCTTGCGGTGTCACACCACTCAAAGTGGTGGTTTTCCTATCTGTTAATGAACAAGGATATTTGATCACAAACTCTGAATTTTAGCTACATGTCAATATAATTTAGACGATCTTGCCATGTCAAAGTGTAAAGCCCCCGTTATGGCATCCAATTAAAAGTAGAGAGCCATCATACGCTGCAAGCCATAAATTCCCATGGCGTTTTGTCGCCTAGAGAAGAATGTGGCCGCTGCCCATTATACATTCCCATCCA
>Ga0209174_10000395_pt1 | contig 34099 bp, 23 predicted proteins | sample JI91814BDNA_FD_187505 | JGI IMG/M metagenome (GOLD analysis project Ga0209174, IMG submission 187505) | Wastewater effluent complex algal communities from Wisconsin, to seasonally profile nutrient transformation and Carbon sequestration -... | ecosystem: Engineered > WWTP > Effluent > Algae...
CAGATGGCTGAGCGGCGAGAGATTGACTTCTCCTTGATTCGTGCTGGCCGAGCCGCAATGAGTTGACTCACCCGCAACGACAGCCATACACGTACAAGTGTACGTGATCTGCAAAAACACGCTTCAATAGTCGCTGCCTTGCTGCTCCCCGTACAGACCCTGATGTCGAACCTTCTCTGAGTGGTCGGTTTCGTACGTGCAGCGGCGGAAGTGACCGTTCCGTAATTGAAGTGTCAAACGACGGACTTCATGCACATCAAACAAGTCGGTAACCGTGTACCGTTGGAAAAGTAAAACCGCAGCTAACGCTGTCGGCTAATGATCGCGCTGCGGCGCGTGGCCCCAATTTCGTTGGACGCAAATGTCACTCGGCACCATCGCTGTCCATCCGGCGGCCTCAGTCGTGGTTGTCCATCCACACAACGGCGGAAGTGACCGTTCCGCAATTGACGTGTCAAACGACGGACTTCGTGCACATCAAACAAGTCGGTAACCGTGTACCGTTGGAAAAGTAAAACCGCAGCTAACGCTGTCGGCTAATGATCGCGCTTTCTACTCGTTCCAAGGCTCTGCCTTGGAACGCAATGCAATCGAGGCTCCCGCCTCGTCACACGTCACGCGAGAATGAGACAGCGTGCCGTTGGCAAAGTAAAACGTTGAACTAGCCGCACCGTAAATTGCGAAGAAACGGCTAAAGCCATTTCTTCGCCAAAGCCATTCAAGCCTATGTCGACCCAGGCTCTTTGAAGCGATAGCCGACCCCGCGAACGGTTTCGATCAAGTCGGCCTGTTCTTCCAGCTTTTTACGCAGCGCCCGAATATGCACGTCGATCGTACGTTCCAGCACAAGCGTATCTTCACCCAAGGCAGCATCGATCAGTTCGGAACGATCGAAAGCTCGCCCAGGTTGGCGAATCAAGGTCTCAAGCAACTTAAATTCACTGCGTGTCAAATCAAGATTGCGACTCCCCACTGTCGCTCGATGGCGACGGCGATCGAGCGAAACACCTTGGCAAACAATTGTGTCGCCTTCGGTTTCATTCGCTTCAGCACGACGGCGACGCAGCGCCTTGATGCGTTCTAAAAGCACGCGAACACTGAATGGCTTGACCACATAATCGTCAGCGCCAACCGAAAAACCGACGAGCTGGTCGGCCTCTTCCGATTTGGCAGTCAACATGATAATCAGCGCATTGCGATTCTCTTGCGAGGCTCGCATCTGACGACAAACTTCGAGTCCATCCACTACGGGCAACATCACGTCGAGGACCACGATATCGGGAAGGCGCAACTGAGCTTGATTTAAGCCATCGCGACCATCGTGGGCTTTGTAAACCTCATAACCCGCTTTGTCTAAATTATATTCCAATACCTCTGCCAGCGAGCGATCATCTTCGACAACCAGTATCTTGGGCTTTGGCATAGGGGCACTTCACTCCAGCAAAATATTCACACCTTATTCCCCGCTGGGTTTCGATGTCGGGCGAGGCCAGTCACGCCGATGTCGAACGATTACGCCGTTAACCATGTAAACCACATCTTCTGCAATGTTCGTCGCATGATCGGCAATTCGTTCCAAATGCCGCGCTGCAGAAAAACAATGCAATCCGGGTGTGACCCAGCTAGGATTACCTTCCATTAACTTCGTTATCTCATCGATCACTTGCACGTTGAGTCCGTCGACCAAATCATCTTGGCTGATCACTCGATAAGCGAGGTCGAGATCCAAGTTGACAAACGCATCTAAACCCTGACGAACCATACCCGTGGTGAGTTGCACCATTTGATTGATTTTTTGCGGGATTGGAAACTCAGGCGTTGGGCTCAAGCTATGAGCGCGTTCCGCAATGTTACATGCCAAGTCCGCCATCCGTTCGAGGTCGTTGTTAACCTTCATCATGGTCGTGACTTTCCGCAAGTCGGCCGCCACTGGCTGATGAAGAGCTAACATCTTCAGACACTCTTCTTCAATGCGAACTTCCTTGCGATCAATTTCAGCATCTTTGGCGATCACTTCATCAGCCAATTCCCGCCGGCGTTCGCACAAGGCAACCACCGCTTGGTCAATCATCTCTTCGACCATTCCGGAGAGGAACAGAAGATTGTGATAGGCTTCGTCCAAATCATGCTGCAAATGACGCGACATTCGGATTTTCCTTTCCGATCAGTAATGGCCCGATCAGTTCTGACTCGATCAATAGTGGCTCGAAACTTAAACCATGTGAGTGGCGTTCGTCCCCTCGATCGGCAGCATCGCTTCGATCTCGATCCCATTTAGAGATCTCAATCGAAGCAATCCTTGTCGCCCAACGAGTGGAGAGGCTAACGCACAATTGTGAACATTATGTTAAGGAAACATGAAGAACACAGCATTTGCGTTAATTCTACGCGCTTTTTGAAATGAGGCAGAGACGTGATGGGCCAAAATACCTATCCCAGCCCTGAAAATACGGGAAATTCGAACAAAAACCGATATCTGAGCCACTCGCTTTTGGGCCCCTGAACGGTTCCGAATCCCGGCTAAAATCCCTATCCACCCACTACCATCGCACCACGTCCCATTACGGATTGGCTTGGTCGGAACTCTCCCCTGAAACACCCGGAAACAGAATCTCGAACGTACTCCCTTTGCCCAATTCACTCTGTAATCGGATCTCGCCCCCGCTCGCTTTGACCAAATGTTTGACGATCGCGAGCCCTAATCCGGTTCCACCTCGCTCAGGCGTTCGCGCCTTATCGACTCGATAAAAACGCTCAAAGATACGCTCGTGATCTTCCTTGGCAATTCCGATCCCCGAATCGTGAACCGTCACAATCACCCACGGATCACCACCCCTTACCGAAACCTGCACGCGGCCTCCATCGTCGGTGTACCGCACGGCATTGCCGATCACATTATTCATGATCGTAACAAAGGCTTCGTAGTCGCCTCGAGCAATGATCTCATCTTCGACAGGTGCCAACTCAACCAGCACACCCTTCGCTCCCCCAATAACACGCTGCGACTCAACACACGTTGCTAGAACAGGGACCACGGAGAACTCTTGTGCGTTCAGTGGTAGATTACCAGACTGCACTCGAGCCAACTGCAGCATATCTCGAATCAATCCATCCAAACGCTCCGCTTGCTGGCTGATTCGCTCCACAAATTGCACATTCTTTTCTTGATCTTCAAGTGCCCCCAAAAGCAACGTTTCCGCGTAAGCTTTGATCGCCGCCAAAGGCGTCTTCAGTTCGTGCGAAACATTGGCGATGAAATCCCGACGCATTGTCTCTAACCGCTTGATGCGAGTCTCGTCGCTCACCGTAATCAAGACACCGCTCGGCCCCTGATCGCCTGGTAAAGGCAATAGCCGAATTCGCAAATAACGACGGCTGGACGAACCAACCTCGACATCTCCCTCTAACTTTCGCTGACTCTTCAACGTTTGCTCCAACATTGAAATCAGCTTGGGAAATCGAACCAGCTCGACCAACAAGCGACCTGGTTTGGGCTCTGCGGACATCATCAACAAGGCTTGAGCGGCTGGGTTCGCGGCGAGAATGCGGAACGAACTATCCACCGCAATCACACCTTCGAGCATGCTATTTAGCACGCGAGTTGTGCGAAAAATCTCACCATACAATAGCTGAGCTTTTTCCATGGCAACAGCATGACTCTTATTCAACTCATCTTGCAGTTCACCAAACGAATCAGGAAGACGGAGCGATAGCTTGGCAAATTCGTCTCCCGAATAGGCTCGCACTTGCGACGCGCTTTCATCCGTCCATTTCATAAGTTCCTGATAAGCCTTAATTGTTGGCAGATTGGGAACTCTCAATACATAAACCAACATCGCGACCCCTGAAAGCGATAATACGCCCCACGGCACAAGCGCTCCCCAAATCCATAACGCAGCATCCGCTGCAGGGCGAGAAATTCGCAACGAATGAAAATGACCATCCTCAGCCTTAAAAAGAATATCAAGCTGCATTCGATAGCTCCCGCTATCTTGGAACTGCCAAGAAATGGGCCCTTGCTCAGTCACCATAGGAGATTCGAGATCACCCGCTGCAATTCCCGGCGCGTTACCCCCTAATCGCTCAGGAGACACATCCTTTTTGAGCTCGGCTTCCAACCCAGCTCCCCCCTGAAGATTATTTTGCAATGTAGTATCGAGTTCGGTGATGGAGCACTTAGAAAGATTCCAAGCGAAGCGGCGGGCCGTGAAACGCAACGCATTCTCTTCGCTAGCTCGATATTGCGAACGCGCGTGCCCCCACTGCCATAGGCCAACGAGCAAACTTAGGAATAGCCATGTCCCCAAACAAGCGATCATCCATCGCCGCAGGGTTGCATTGCTCTCCATGAATCCCTCTCAATCCCAATTGATCTACTTAAACCAGGAAGCTCGCCGATCGCATCCGCTTACAGAGCCAATCGGTCCGCAACTGCGCCCACAAGCACACATTCCGAGTTCGAGTATAATTCGATTCCCGAATGCTGAACACGCTCTCTCCCTCAAGCGGGCAGCAACTTCCCAAAACTTCACAGCCTTTGTGCCCAAACCACGTTTACCTGATAACGGTGCTAGCATGAAACAGTGCACTTTTAGGTGAAATGTTTCTCGACATAGCTGGCGCAAGTGGGTGAATTGAAGTCGACACAGCCTCAAGCAAACCTAAAATATAGAGCCGTTGAGAGAGAATTGGGTTTCAGTCGGAAGTGGTTCCAGAGCAACAAAATAGAACCGTTCTGCTGGCCCGTCGAGCTATATTTCACGCGATTGAATCAAGGATGATGTTATGCAGCGACTATTTCCCATTCTCGGTTACCTTTTCGCGGTATGCGGTATGTTACTTGCCCACGCCGAGCCGCTGGTGGCCCAAAGCCGCGAAGAGGCGACTGTCAAGCAATCGATCGAAGTCTTTAAAGCGATCGACAAACTCGCCATACAGGGCATTCCACGCGAGCTACTGAAAGACGCCCAAGCCGTGGCCATTATTCCCAACGTGATCAAGGGGAGTTTAGTCATCGGAATGCGCCGGGGTCACGGCGTACTCGTAGTCCGCGACGATCAAGCTCGTTGGGGCGCTCCCATTTTTATCACGCTGACTGGAGGCAACATCGGCTGGCAAGTCGGCGTCCAATCGACCGATGTCATCCTCGTATTCAAATCGCGTCGCAGCATCGATGGTATCTTCAATGGCAAGTTTACGCTCGGTGTCGATGCAGCGGCTGCAGCCGGGCCTATTGGACGACAAGCGGCGGCTGGCACCGACACCCAATTGAAAGCTGAAATCTACTCGTATTCACGGAGCCGTGGCCTTTTCGCAGGCGTCTCGTTTGATGGTTCCAAAATCGAAATCGATGCCCTAGCAAACTCCGAATACTACAAGCCTGCAGCGAATTCGGTTGCGGGCAACAATACACAGTCCATTCCTCCATCTGCCGTCGACTTGGTACGGCTCTTGACGCAAACCACCAATGGCGACATCGCATCCAGTTCTCCAGGGGTGCCCAATAACGCCCCGATCATGCCTAGCCCGATTAACTTGCCAGACCACCTTCAAGTCGATGAAGCGAGTGCGATCCGCAGACAAATCCAAACGATTGCTCCGCAACTTTTTGATTTACTGGACCCTCAATGGCAACAATACCTCGCGCTTCCGAACGAGCTGTTTGCAGAAGAATCCGTAGCCAATACAGAAGCCCTCAAGAAGGTCCTGCAACGATATGAGCAAGTGCAGAACAATCCGCAATACACTCAACTCTCTTCAAGAAAAGAATTCCAGACACTTTATCAATTGCTAAAGCACTACATTGCCATTGAAGAGAAGTCGCCCCCTGCACTGATCCTTCCTCCACCACCCCCGGGCGGCCCAAGTGAACCACATTAACTCAAAGTCCCAAATGCGGGCGATGAAAAAGCAACTTGCCCAGGTGATAGTCAGGAGTTATTCCGCCAGAGAAGGCAGGAAAGAAACGCGGGGAAGAAAAGAAAATGGTCAGGGCCGGGATCGAACCGGCGACACATGGATTTTCAGTCCATTGCTCTACCTACTGAGCTACCTGACCTTTTCTGTTAGCCGGCCTTTTGGTTGGCCGACCTCAACTTGGCGATCCGAAAATCGCTAACGCCTTGAAGAGCGTTAGCAGATAAATCGTCGAGCTGATTTTGATTTAACGAGTTGTAATCAACCCATCCGGTTATTTGAACCCAAAAACCGCCTCTTATCGTGAAAAAAGCGATCCTGGTTAGGAAAATTCCGTTCCAATCCCGATGAAATCGAAGCGAATTCGTTCCGTTTGGGGCGAATTGCGGAAGATGTCAGTTTTTACCAATCCCATCTGGATTGATAAAGTGAACTTCTTCATACCAATTCAGCCCAGTTGTTTTATTGCTTTTTGGTCTGTTGTTTTTGGGCCTGTTGCTTTTGGGCCTGTTGCTTTTTCGCCTGCGGGCACCCATCACCCCAGTGGCAGGGGATCTGTTTGGGTACTGACCTGTCGCAAAACCATGGCCCCAAAGAGCGTAGACAGATTTCAAACGCTTACCGGGTACTGCTTTTACAAAGCGGCCTCCCGACAAGTGATAGAAGAATTGTCATTCTAATTGGGCAATCTGTCAATCGGAGGCCCAGATCGATTTGTATATGGCTTGGTAATCCGTTAGTTTAGAGTATGTTGTAACGATTATTAGATACGCGCGTTGGTTTTTCCGTCTCCTCTCCTACGGAAGTACCGGGACGTTCGAAATCGAATGTTCCCAGATTAGCAGACCAATGCGTTCCGATCGGAATGGGTTCGTTGCGTTTATTCGTCGCGTTTATTTGGTACAGAAAATCTCTTGTGATGAAATTTTCGCCTATGGCTGCTTACGTATCTTCCATGCGTCGATCATGGCTAATCCTGAACGCCCTAGCAGTGGTTGGCATTTTCGCCCAACTTGCCTCCGCCCAGTATTCGCCCAGTCATCCCACTGTGGTGGCGATGGTAGATAAGGGAATTGCCTATCTTGAGAAGGCAGAAGGGCCTGGAGGAGATTTCGCTGAAGGTGGCGAGATCTTGGTTGGTTACACGATAAATAAAGTAAAAGCCGATCCGGATCATCCTGTAGTAAAAAAGTCCATTAACAAGGCGGTGGAACTTGCTCGTTCGTTGCGAGGTGCAGAACGGCATGACCACAAAGTCACTTACAATGTTGCCGTCGCCTGTTTGTTACTATGCGATTCCGATCCAGAAAAATATCGCCCTGAAATCGAGATGATTCGCGATTGGTATGTGGCGACGCAACGACCACATGGTGGCTTCACCTATATGGATGCCCAAGCGGGCGACACATCGCAAACTCAGTATGCGGTGCTCGCTCTGTGGTCGATGAACGAAGTGGGCGTCACTCCTCCGGTTGAAACGGTTGAAGCCGCGTTGAATTGGTTGATGCGTTATCAAAACGCGGACGGGACTTACTCTTATCAACCAACGGACCAATTGCGTGGCGTGGGGAGCAAAAGCTTGGCCACGGCTGGTATGAGTGCTCTTCTGATTGGTGGTGACATTCTCAAACTCTACGGTACACGTGGCAAGAAACAAGTCGACGATGGTGTCCCTGCCGCACTTCGCTTGGTCGTTGAGCAACCCGATCGAAAAGGGACTTCAGGTTCATCGCTTACCAAAGCCGAACTGAACCCCTTTATTGAACGCGGCACCAACTGGCAAACGGCGAACCCAACACCGACGCCGTTCAATACGCGCGACTGGTATACGTATTGGCGATATTCCCAAGAACGTTACGAGAGCTTTTTGGAAATCGTAAAAAACAAACAGGAAAAAAGCCCGACTTGGTACAACCAAGGTGTTGAGCAATTGCGTCAACTGCAAGATGATACTGGCGCCTGGGGCAATAAACATCAAGACCATTGCCCACCACCCGTCGCGACATCGTTCTGTATTCTGTATTTGATCCGTAGTACACAGAAGGCCATCGGCAGCTTGAACGAAGGTTTGCAAGCAGGTGGCTATGGATTGCCGGATGACGTTTCCGCGATGCGTCAGGTGGGAGATAAAGTGGTGGGGGGCTCCAGCGCTTCATCGATCGACGACTTGTTGACCATGATGGAAGAGGACGATCCGAAAGCGAGTAGCGAAGAGAACTTGCTGGACAATTTGCGATTGTCGGCCAATCCCGATACACGTCGGGCCCAACTCGCTCGCCTATCACGCATTCTGAGCAGCGACATTCTCAGCAGTAAAGATTACAAGAAACGCCGTGTGGCAGCTCGCTTGCTCTCCCAAGCGGATGACCTCGACTTCGTGCCTGCGATGATTTACGCCTTAACGGACCCTGACTTGGACACAGGGAAGTTTGCCGAGGACGGCTTGCGATTGGTCTCCCGTAGATTTGACTTGGTGACTCCGGTGAGCGCAGACCCAGAGGCCACCCGGGCTGCCCGAAAACTGGCGGCTGAGACCTGGAAAAAATGGTATCTATCGCTCCGGCCAGATTACATCTTCGTCGACCCCTGAATGTTGTAAGGCTAGAAATTGATTGGTGAATGCCTCAATATGGATTAACATTGAAATCCAGCTTGGGTGCAGGTGATAGAAAGTTGTGACCGCGTTTATATGAGTAAGTCGAAAACTGAAAAGGTGCCAACCATGTCGTCAGGCCCAGCTTCGCTTAAACGCCCTAAGATGCTCGACTCTCTCCAGATGAAATTCGTGGACAAAGTCGCGGGTTGGCTCATGTCGTTTGTAATGTTGGTGGGACTCGGGGTGGTGATGCTCCTAATCATCTTCCTCAGCCGCACTCTGACGTTTCCGGCTGGCGAAATTGAAGTTGTACCGGTCGAGAATGTGGCGGGCCGCGGTGATCACGCCGAAGGTTTTGCTCGCGATTTAGAACCGCCAGGCGCCGAAGAAGTGGAAGAAATGACCGAACCCACTTTAGCAGAAAGCTTGGAAGCAGTGACATCAGCTGTGACCAATGTTGCTGCGTCTCTTGATTCCTTGGAAACGAACTCTGCTTCGACTAGCAAAGGGAAGGGGAGAGGTGACAGCCGTCCGCCTGGCCCATTAGGTGAAGGTGATGACATCGTGCCTCGCTTCGAACGCTGGGAACTGAAGTTTGCGGCCAAGAACATGGCAGGCTATTCGGCTCAGCTCGATTTCTTCAAAATCGAACTGGGAGCGATGGGAGGCGGCGTTAAAGAAGTGGATTACGTTTCCGGTTTTTCAGGGGCGTCGAATCGCCGTTCCGCTCCAGGCTCCCAAGAAAAACGACTCTATTTTATGTGGCGTAAGGCGGGCCCGCTTTTGCAATACGACCGCCAACTCATTCAGCGAGCCGGCATCCAAACCAACGATCGTGTTTTGATCAAGTTTATCCCCAAGGAACTTGAGGATCGCTTGGCCATTACGGAATTGGCTTACGCCAAAACGAAGGGTATCGATACAGTTAAGAAGATTGCCAAAACGGTATTTGAATCCAAACCCACCAACTCGGGCTTCGAGTGGACGGTGGTTGAACAGAGGTATCGTTTAGCGAAGTAGTTTGGTTTCCCGTTAGGGCGATTAGTTCAAGATTCACACTCAACGAAGTTCTAGTTACAAGCGGAAAGAATCTAAGGGTATGGTTTACGATTTACTTGGTAAGGCGGATTACGTATTTCTAGCATTGGCAGCGTTATGGGGTACGGTCTGCGCAATTCTGGTTTGGAACCGAGTCAATGCGAAACGCTTTAAGACCGAAGAAGAACAGGACCGTTTTTTGGACAGTATTGAACCCCAACTGGTTCAAGGCAATTTCGACGCCGCTCTGCAAACCTGCGAATCCGATAATCGCGCTTTGCCGGTGATGATTTCTTTGGCTCTCAACAATCGCGAATTGGGCTACGCCAAAACACGCCAATTGATCATGGATCGCTTCCAACGCGATATTATCGCTGATCTAGACCAACGTATTTCTTGGATTTCCACTGTGATCAAGATCGCACCGATGCTTGGTTTGATGGGTACAGTGGCAGGTATGATGGGTGCTTTCGCTACTCTCGCGGAAGCAACCACCGTCGAGCCTTCCAAGCTTGCTTTGGACATTCGCATCGCACTTGAAACCACCCTCATCGGCTTGACCATTACCGTTCCTCTGTTGATCTCGATGGCGAGCATCAACAACCGTATCAAGCACATGGAAGAACTGGTAGCGGCAGGCTTAACACGCTTTCTTGAAGCTTACAAGATTGGTCTCACTCGCACTGCAGGCCGCTCCGGTAAATAGTGCCCAAGCCGTTTGTAACATGCTGTCAACCGATAGTAACAAGGTGCATCGATGAGCAACACACCAGTTGACCTGCTGCTGGAAGACGAAGAACCTGTATCCACAGGTGCCCGCAAAGAGCCCGATAGCGAACTCGATATCACGCCTATGATCGATATCGTATTTCTTTTGCTAATTTTCTTCATCGTTACCTCCAAGATGCAGCCGCAGCAGGTTACCGATTTGCCAAAAGCTCGTCATGGTGAGGGAATTGCATCCAAGCAATGGATTAATCTCAATGTGAAACGTGGTGGCGGCGATATACCTGAAGTCACTCGCAAAGATGGGTCCGCCTTTTCGAGCGATCGAGAAGAACAGGCTCAGCAGATCGAGGATTATGTGAAAGAAGGTCTCGACCAAGGAATGAAACTGGTTGTGATTCGCGCTGAGGGGGGCGTGAAAACAGGAGACATTTCTCGTATTCGAACTGCAGTTTCGGCAGCCCTAGAAGACGGCCAAGAAATCAACATCGCCGTTCAAGAACAATAGACCTTTCGCATTCGATGACATTATCACTTCCAATTGGAATAACTGAATAACAACTCATGAGTATTCGATTTCAGTGTCCGCATTGCAATTCCATTCGCGCCGCGAACGAACGCATGGCGGGGAAGAAAATTCGTTGCCCCGTTTGCTCGGGCAACGTTCAACTTCCCACGCTAGAAGAAATCGCAACCGCGGAACGTGAATCGCAACAATTGCAGAACTTCCAAAGTCAACTTGGCACACTCGACGTGAGTCCAAGTCGCACGAACTACGCCTCCTCCAACTCGTCAACCGATTCACGATCAGTTGCTGCCGAAGACGATAGCGCAGAGTCCATGGTTTTCGAAAAGAAGAAGAACCGGGACGAAAGCGAAATGGACATGACGCCCATGGTGGACGTCACGTTTTTGCTCCTCATCTTCTTCATGATCACAGCTTCATTCAGCATCCAAAAAGTGTTCCGCACCCCGGCACAGAAGAGCAACGAAGCAAGCGTTAACGCAGTACCCGATCCCAACCAAGACAACGCCGACTCCGTTATCGTACAAATTGACGAGTTCAATTCGTACACAGTGCTGTTACCCAGTGGCGAAGAACGCGAAATCCCCAGCAAACAAGATTTGATCGTTTTGCTATCCGAAGCTAAAGGTGAAGGCGATCAAGGACCATCCAAGTTAGTTATTCGCGCCCACGAAGACAGCACGCACTCCACAGTCGTTGCCGCACTGGACGCGGGTCGCGATGCAAATTTCGAAAAGTTTGAACTCACAACCATCGAAGAACTCGAATAGTTGTCGCAGTTCCCATAACCGTATTATCGAACAACAAGATTTTTTCCCCAGTAAGAACACGGATTACGAATGCTCGCTCAGCAGTTTGTCGATAAGCTTGAAGGCACCGGTTTGCTTCATCCCGATATTATTGCCGAATTACGCCGGCAACTCGCCGATACCAAGGGAAGAGTTACGGTTGAGGCACTCGCTAAGCTTTTGGTGGATAACGGTCATCTCACCAAATTCCAGGCCACAAAGTTGGTCGCCGAACTCAAGGACGACAGCGATCCCGCTCCGCCTCTGAAAGCCCCTATCACCAAACCGAATGCCAATGAGCTTGATCTAGCTCCACTGGAAGGCGGCGCCCTTGGAGCAGCCAAAGCGGTTGTCCCAAATGAAGTGGTCGGTGACGCTGAGATCATTGAAGATGAAGTTGAAGAAGTTGTTGAAGAAGTCGAAGCAGTAGAGGTAGTGGATTCCACACCTGTGGTCGAGGTGGTTGAAGAAGTTGCCGAAGTAGTTGAAGTCGTCGAACCTACTCGCAAGAAGAAGAGTCCCCCCGCAACTCCTGCTAAATCGTCCGGATCGATTTTTCCTGACACGCCATCTCCGGTCATGTCAGCTCCAGACCCGATGCAGCCTTCCCCCAAACCAAAGTTACCCTCGAAAGCCAAACGCAATCCCTGGGAAGACTTCCGCATCCTGGGTGTCGGTTCGGTTCTCGCCGTCTTGTTGCTGCTAGGCGCCGGCCTGTTGTGGTGGTACTTCCGCGGCACAGCAGACGAACTCATTGAAGCGGCCAATAAATCCTACGAAGGAAGATCTTACGAAACGGCAGAGAAATTTTATGCCGATTTCGCAGAGCGATTTACCTCCGATGATCGCGTTTCATACGCAAAGGTTCGCCGCGCATTGTCACAACTGCGACGAGTGGCTGAAACCAATGATCCAACCGAAGCCCTTAAATCGGCCAAGCTAGTCCTCCCCCCAATTGCCGAAGAGCCCGGCTTACAATCGGAACGCGGGGATCTGACTGGCGTATTATTGTCCATTGCCGAAAAATACAACGCACGCGCCGATGCCGAGAAAGAAACTGCCGGCAAAAAGGCTCTGATGGAGTCGCAGAAAGAACTGCAAGTTATCCTGGATAATCCACAATTTGTGGGAAGTGGCCAGCGAACTCAACAAGCTAATCGTATCGCCCGTATCGAGGAAGAACGTCAACGCATTCTGCGTGATATCGGACGAGAAGAAGATCTAGTCGCCACGATTGCTAAAATCAAAACAGCACTCGAACAGCGCGATACCGCTGCCAGCTACAACTTCCGATCCGAGTTGGTGCGAAAGTACCCTCAGTTGGAAGTGAACCCCGAACTGAATACATTGATCATTCAAGCGGCCAATATCCAGAAGGACCTTGTACAAAAAGCAAATCTGGAAGTTAGCAGTCAAGATCCCCAGACCGCTTACCCAGCCACCATGCTTGTCAACTCGCAAGGCTCAACGGCGGATGATTTGCAAGGCAACTTGGTTTACGTTAACGCTCTGGGTGCCATCTATTGCTTGGAAGCCTCCACGGGCAATGTTCTGTGGCGACAATATGTTGGCCGCGATGTTTCCAACCAACCTGTGCGTCTCACAGATTCACCAGATACCGATACCTTGGTGACTCGGTCAGCAGCCGGTGTCTTGCAACGCGTTAGCGGAACCGACGGCAGCTCGGTTTGGAAGGCCGCTTTCCCTTCAGGCATCATCTCGCCGACTGTGGACAATGAACAAATTTTTGCCGCTGTTCCCACCGGTGAAATCGCTTCGATCGATGGTGCTACCGGTGCACTAAAATGGGCCACCAAACTGCCACAACCCGTTCCCGTTAGCCCTGGATTGGGAGCCAAGAAACCGCAACTCTACATTCCTGGTGAGCATTCCAATTTGTATGTTCTGTCCCGTAACTCGGGTGAATGCAAAGAAGTGCTTTACACAGGTCACGCAGTGGGAACGATCGCGGTTCCCCCAACTTTGCTGTTGGGTCATCTTTTCGTCTTCGAAAACCCAGCTCCAGACTATTCCGTAGTGCGTGTTTTCAGCACCAACGATGAAGGCCTGGAACTAAAAATGGCTCAGAACCCATTCCGCCTCAAGGGGAATATTGTTGTACCACCTCAAATCGATGGTCGTCGCGTTATCGTGATCACCGACTTGGGTGAGATCGCCGTTCTCGATGTGGAACCTGCCTCGACCAAAGACAAGGTGAGCCGAATCGCGTCCAATCCAGCGTCCGAACCCGCGCCACGCCCACTCTATTCATGGGCCAAGAGCAATGAATTGTGGGTCTGCAGCAATCGCTTCTCACGATACGATGTTCAGGTTAGCCGTGGTCAAATCGATCGCAAGTGGATCAAAGACGACGGTGATTCCTTCGTCGGAGCTCCACAGCAATTCGGTGACTTCATCGTGCATGTACGCAACGTTGTTGGCACCAAGGGTATTCGAGTTTCAGCTGTGCGCGGAGCGGATGGTCAAGAAGTCTGGAAAACCGATATCGGTGTTCCTGTTAGCAGTTTGTGGAGTTCTGACTCGCAACTCAACGCGATTTCTTCCCAAGCGGCACTCTATCAAGTTGCCACCGATAAATTTAGCGAACAAGCACCTTCGATTCGGCCCTTGGAAAACCCCGGTTTGCAGGATCGATTGTTGCTCTTCACCAATCCACTGGCTCTGCCACAAGGCAAATTCGCGTTGTTTAACGCCAGCAAGTCAAACCAAATTGCCTTCTACAATCCTTCGAGCACCGACAAACAACTCAACCTTGTCTTGCAGAGTTTTTCAGGTAGCGATCCATCAGGACCTCCCGCAGTCTTAGAGAATGGCTTATTGGTTCCGTTGAAGAATGGGCAAGTTGTTTATACCGAACCTGCAACCGGCCGAGCATTGTCTAGCCCATTCCAGCCACCCTTGGAGTCTGGTGTACAAGCAACTTGGGTTGAACCAGGTGTCTTGGGAGATGGAAAAACGGCGATCCTTTCGGGCAGCAACCAAAAGATCTATAAGGTCGAAATCAGCAAGACCATGAATGTTGTTAGCGAGGCAGACCTAGAGCAACCGCTCCGACAACGTTTTGTGCCGCTAGATTCACAAGTGATTGGGGTTTCAGCCAGTGCAGCTAGCGACTCTCTGGTCTCAATTGCTTTAGATAGCCTTAAAGTGACCAATACGATTCCCGTACAAGGACGGGTAACATGGGGCCCCTATTTGGTTGAAAACCAAATTTGGATCCATACTGAAGCCGATGGTGTTATGTGCTTTGATCAATCGCTGGGTCGTGTTTGGCAGACCAATCTTCCCTCGTCTGCCCTAGCCAACGCGCCTGTTACTGCAGATGGCAAAGCCTACATTGCAGCCAAAGAAGGCCGGGTCTGGTGTATCGACGCCGCAAGCGGAACACTCGCGGGCAGCATCAATGCTGGAGAACCGATCACCGGGGCAATGGTCATACAGGGTAATGCGATCTATGTCGGTGGTGACGAAGGCGTTGTGCTCAAATTGAGCACAAGCGTGGACGCCCAAGCTGAGGAGCAACCCTAATGCGAATTCAGCTGTTCCTTTTTATGTTGCTGTTGACGACTGTTTTCGCTCCAACCGCAGTGGGCCAGGAGAAGGAAAACCCTAATGCCAATAGCAACATCCAAGAACTCCCAACCATCGACCAAGAAGCATTCGATGTGATCTACACCAAGAAAGAAGCTGGTGAAGATAAGATCAAGGTTGCCCCTCTGCCGTTTCCGGACCGCAGGGTGCCAACAGATCAAGCTGGGAAGAAGATGATCGTTGTTTGGCTAGAACAGCCCGACAAGAAATTTGAAATCTCCTGGGATGATATCGAACGCATCGAACTGTACGAACAGATCATCATGCGTGAGATTGATGAAATGGTGGCTGCGAAAGACTATGCAGGCGCATTTCGTTACATTGGGTTTCTCTATCGAAACTATCCCAAGACTCCCGATCTCGATGATATGCGAAAGAAGCTATTGCTCGAGAATGGAGCCTATCTCTTTAGCCAAAAACAATATGAAGCAGCTCTCGTTGTTATGGAGAGTTTGTATCGTGGCGACTCCAATTATGAAGCGAGCAAAGTAAGCACAGCAATCTCTCGTCTGGCCGACTTTATCATCAGCGACAAAATGGAGAAAAAAGATCTCCCTCGAGCTCAACGCTGGATTAAGCGATTTGAAACGGAGTTCCCGCAACTTGATCTTACGGGCGTCAAGAAGTGGAAAGATGAACTGTCTGCGATGGCTCAGGCTAAAATGGATGAATGTTTGGCCTTAAAGGAGCAAAAGAAATATCGGGCTGCGAAAGATGCTGCCATGGAAGTTTTGGCAACTTGGCCCGAGATCGAAGGTATTAATGAATTGATCGTTGAACTCGATCAGATTTATCCATCGGTTCGTATCGGTGTCATGCAGAAAGCGATTCGCTATGAACCGAGCAACATCATTAACTGGTCCGGGCGAAGAGCGGGAGCGTTGCTTGTTCGCTCGCTTTTTGAATTGCGAAAAATCGGACCGGAAGGCGGTAGCTACGGCTTGCCTTTGGGCAAGTTCTCCCAAAGCGATGATCGTCGCGCTATAGAAATCACTCTCAATGGAATCGATGGAAAAGACGTTCGCCAATGGGATGCATATTGGGTAGCTCAATGGGTTGCCAGCCGGGCTAATCCAGATGCTCCCGATTACCTGCCATCTTGGGCAGCCGTTTTTCGCGATGCCGTTGTAACATCTCCGGGGCGGATGGAAGTGCGATTGCAAAATCCACACGTTCTTCCACAGGCACTTATGCAATGGCCATTTCCCCCTGAGCTTTTTGAAGTCCTTTCGGAAGAAGAGCGTCTGAAGGTCCAGACCACCTACGAATTAGGCCCAGTCGACGAACGGACCAACGCGTATATCTTCCGCGATACAGGGAAACGTACCGACAAACAACCGGTCGAAATCACCGAAGTTTACTATTCGAATCCTATCGATGCTCGAAACGATTTAATGCGTGGCGAAATCGATGCGATCGATCAGATATTCCCCGCAGATGCCAGTGCACTGGCGTCCAAAGCAGGAATTCGTATCGACACCTACGCTTTGCCAACAGTTTATTCTTTGGTTGTTCGGCCCACCGACCATGCCTATATGAAAAAGTTGGAATTTCGTCGCGCACTACTTTATGCGGTGGATCGAGAAAAGTTGCTGTACGAAGAAATCCTCGGTGGTGCTAATAAGGCTGATGGTCGCTTGGTAAGTGGGCCGTTTCCTGCAGGCGTTAGCGTCGATGATCCTCTCGCCTATGCTTACGATTTTTCAATCCAGCCTTACGCATACCAGCCACGACTGGCAAAGCTGCTGGTCACATTGACACAAAAACATCTTGAGGAAGCAGCCAAAAAGGCTGAGAAGCCCGTCGAACCACTTAAGCCAATTCGCTTGGGTGTTCCCAGCTTGGAATTGATGACCGTTGCCGGTGGGGCCATGGTTCAACAATGGCAAGCTGTTGGCATACCAGCCGAGTTGGTAGTTCTTCCACCCGGTGAAGTACTAGACGATGGCAAGACATGTGATTTGGTGATGGTCGCTTCGGCGGTTTGGGAACCTATTACCGATGCCGACCGATTCTTGGGTGAAGGTGGTCCAGCGGCTGTCGAAGATCCGTTTATTGTGCAAGGGCTCAAGTCCTTGCGAGCAGCTAGTAACTGGCGTGAAGTTCGCGCTCGTACCCAAGAAGTGCATCGCTTGGTGCATTATCACCTTCCCATCCTGCCGCTTTGGCAAATCACAGACCGTTTTGCAGTTCGCAACACAATCCAAGGCGTTACTCCGAATCCGGTTACCCTCTATCAGGATATTCAGCGATGGCGACTCAAATAGCTGAACCGCGACACGGATTATTGCGCCGTATTTATTCCAACCTCCGTTCGGGAGTTTCCGTGCACGCCAATCGTTTATTGCTGCTGGCCGTTTCGGTTATTGTTCTACTGTGGAATTCCGCTGCCACAACGCGAGCTCAAGAGATTTGGGAATTCTCTCCCTATCGCGTTCAGGTTTGGCTGTCGATAGATCCTGCTTTAGCTCTCTCTCCACAAGCCAGTGCGCGATTAGAGCGAGATCTGTATCGTCAGCTCGATTTGGTATTCGGACCAACCTGGAATACGAAGATAGGTGAAGCACCAGCCTGGCTCCGCTACACCGTAGTACACGATCTTGAAAACTTGCAGCCCAACGTGTTGAGCACAGGCGATTTCGTGATGATCGTTGGAAAGAAAAAAGAAAAGACCGATCGAAAGGACTCGCCTGATTCAAAGGACTCGCCTGATTCAACCCCGCCGACGGATTCCGTTCGTTCGCTGGAGTCATTTGTCGACAAGGGTTTCGACGTTATGGTGAATCGCAAGACCTACGACACCGTCATGCAACGCCTGGTACCCGACGCTTCGGCAACATCTTTTACCCGCTTACGCGACCTTTTAAAGCCTGATGAAAAAACCTCATTCCAGTTGGTCGAAGCTATCTCGAAAGATGAAATTGGCGCAGCCCTGATCTCCAAGAATGACATGCAGCTTCGCGCCGACGACCTCCGACTCATCACAAGTATTGGTGACTTCGCGTTGGTCGTTCCACGTAAGAATGCCAAAACAGAGAATGTCGAGAACTTGGATGGCTTCAATGAACTTGGTATTCCCGTCGCCGTTCCACAGGAAAGCTACGAAGTTCTCAACAAACGCTTGAAGGAAGATGCCATCACGCGCTTGAAGAGCTTGCTGCGACCCACGGACAAAACTACCGCTGAACTAGCAGCTGAAGTTGGTAATGGTCAGACTCTGGCAGCTATCGTGATGAAAGATGACTTTGCCAGACAAACTCAATCCACCCGAAGTATCGTCGTCAAATTCTCCGACCAGTCGGATGCCTTTTTGGATCGTCATGACAAGATCTATTTCGCTGGGCTAAAAATAACCTCGAACGGCCCGCGGTTGCAAGTTCGTGAATTTGATTGCCCAACCCGCCGCCTGTCGAATGTTTATTCGCGAGATATCTATCACCCCACCCAACTCATTGCGGCGCCCATCGCTGGCCTGATTCGCGATTCCTTTACACCTGTCGCTCGAATTGAAGAATCATCACCTACCACGGTTAAAATGCGGGGCAGAGCAGCGGGCTTAGTAACTGCGGAAACGCATCCCGTTTTGCTTCAAGAAGGTGATGTATTGCAAGCCGTTGTACGTCGCAATGATCGCAATGGACAACCATCGTTATTGGAAACAGTCCCCTGGACATTTATCGTTGCCCACAATGTTCAAGGCGAACATGTGGATGGCTTTGTGTTTACGGGTGTTCGAGGTGGCCTGGAAGGTCGTCGCAATTCACGAACGCAACGACTAGCGATGCTCGTGAAGCCGCAAGGCGACAAGACAGAACTCCAAGTCGTTACGCAAAATGCTAAGGACAAACCGCTGGCTGCCACTCAAATTTTTGAACGCTTACCGGGTGGTGATAAGTCGGAACCGATTGGGCGAACCGATTGGCGTGGAATTATGCGACTTCCCAATCCCAAGGAACCACCGATCGCAACCCTGCGTATCCCGATCGTCAAACCGGCCGCCGAAGCCGCGCCTGATTCGGCTGCACCGGCCGACGCTGCTTCACCAGCAAACTCCGCAGCCTCGACAGCTACTCCACCGGCCGATTCTACAACTCCACCGGCGAGCCCAGCCCCGGCCGCAACGGACGCTGCCGCTGCAGCCCCAGCTGAAGCCGAAGAAGAAGTGAAGACCGTCAAACTGCGTGTGCCACTCATGATCTATTACGTGAAAAATGGCGAAACACTTCTCGCTCGGTTGCCTGTCGTCGTTGGACTTAGCCCCGTTGTAACGGCTGAAGTACCGGACGATTCGCGACGCCTTCAAGCAGAAGGGCTATTGAAAGGCCTTCAAAGCGAAGTCGTTGACGTCGTGGCTTCACGACAAGTTGCCGCTGCGCGAGTCCGCATGCGAATTGACGAACGTAAACTTGATCTCGCCAAAGAAATGTTGGAAGAGTTGCGCAAGGTCAAGGATTACGACAGCATGGCTCGCGAACTCGACGACATTCAAAGAAAAGTTCTCGACAAAGATGGCGGAGCCATCACTCCTGTTGCTCAAATGCGCATCGAGAAGATGTTCCAGCAAACCCGTGAGTTGCTGCAAAAATATTTGCAGAACGATTTGGTGAAGAAAGTCGAACGCGAATTAGACGCGGCCATCAAGGGTGGCGAAGCTCCAGCTGAAACCACAGAAGCTCCAGCCCCAACAACACCCGCACCTGCTTCGCCAACTCAACCTGCACCATCTCAACCAGCACCTGCAACGCCGCAGAACACACCTCCACAATCAGGCCAACCTGCTGCACCACAGCCTGTTCCGTTGTCGCCTGGAGGTGGCCCACCACCACCTTCGACACCCAGCTTACCGCCAGTGGATAGTGGAGGCGGCCCCGGTCAACCTAGCCCTATCCCGATGACGCCTGGCTTACCAACTCCTGGCGGCGGGGCACAACCGACCGCTCCAAGCTCCGGGGATATGCCGATGCGCAAAGGGACTCCACCGGCTCGAGGTGACGGGCAATAACTCCTAGAATTTGCGCGGAGCTAAATGGAGCCACTCATTCAACCGAAGGTATGTTGGGATCAACATCACTTTCGGTTGGCAAGCTATCTGAATTTTCGCTGCTGGTCGGTTTGACCTTCTTGTTCCCGCGCCAAGTCGCCATACGACGTCGGGCTCGCGGGTGATGCTTGGGCAGCATGTGAGGGTCGGTATCGTCCTCAATTTTCTTGGATAGGGGACGGCGAGACGGAATAACTTTCTCCGCCTTCAGCTCTTCGCCCAAGATACGATTGAGTTCATCGAGATCGAACTCGACTTCGTCTCCCACTTGCAACTGGTCAGCCCGAAAGGTAGTTCCTTTCCAAGCTGTGAAATGAAAAAAGACGTCCTCGCGAAGCCCCTCGCAGTAAATAAATCCAAAACCTTTTTTGGGGGATACGTGCTTAACAACACCAACTCGCATGGCTCTTTTTTCAACCTAATTGTGGGAAGATCAAATCGGACATCCTCCACTTTAAGCTTCTTCGCCGAACCAACAAGGCAAAATCGAAGTTTCTGAGGCCGTTTTTGGCCAGAACCAGCCTCTATCAGGCCCCAGGCTCAATTCCAAATCGCACTATTGGGTATCAGAGGGCACCCCGTCCAGAGGGCAAGAGAAAGGTCCCCAACCCGTCGAATAGCCCGTAGCCAGGCTTCGTCCACCTCAGAAAACACCAAGTCAGGGGTCGCTGGAATGGGATACCACCAACCTGATTCGATCTGCTGCTCGAGCTCCCCGCTCTGCCAAGCGGTATGCCCAACCACCCAGCGACATTCTTCACGCTGCAGACTCGCCAAATGCTGGAGATGTGCCTTCTGAGCCGCGACATAAACTCCCGTAGCGACTTCCGCATCGGCGAGGTCAGGACGAGCATGTAGGGCGATGATGGGGCCCGCCAACGGACCACCGTAATGAACTGTGCCGTGGGCGATTTGCTTAGCAGAACCACCCACCACTTGCGACAACAGCGAGCGCGCATCGGTTACCAAAGATCGATTGAGAAGAACGCCGATGCTTCCTGCGTCACGATGCCAAGTTACAAGAAAGACTGATTGTGCGAGTTGTGGAGTAGGATGAGTGGGACTCGCCACCAACAAACATCCCGACAATTGCAGTGCGTGCTGCGTTTCAACCAGACGATGGCTCATTCTTTGATTGCCCAATGAACGATCTGAACCAGTGAAAAATAATGGAGAATCGACTTAACACTCCCCAATCAAATATAGAGTCCTCTACGTCCCTATTGGTTTTATCAGTTCGCAAAAAATTTCCAACATCCCTATCTGTGGCTCGCAAAAATCGTACTTTGCGTAAACTCTGAAAAACTAGATGGCAACTCCCATCGATGCGACACCTCGTCGCTACGGGATACACTAGTAAAAAGTGGCTGGCAACCGATAATGGATTTTGCAGTCCAAAAAGGCGAGTTGCATCTCGCACTTGGCAAACAGCAATGCTATGGGTGTCCGCAGCTCGATGAACCATTCTAAGAAGCGAGTGATCCGATGGATAACTTACGACGCACTTATGAACGCCACAAACTAGAACGTGAACAATTGCTGGATGACCCGATGGCTCAATTCAAGCTGTGGTTTGCGGAAGCGGAAGAAGCACCTCGTCCAGACTGGCTCGAAATCAATGCCATGACCTTGTCTACCTGCGACCTGAGTGGCAATGTTTCATCGCGCATCGTATTGCTCAAAGCCGTCGATGAAACGAGCTTTACCTTCTTCACCAACTACGATTCGGCAAAAGGCAAACAGCTCGCCATCAATCCGCGAGCCTCGTTGTTGTTGTATTGGCCTCACACGGAGCGTCAAATACGCATTGATGGAACTGTTGAAAAAACCGATGCCGCTACTTCGGACGCCTATTTTCAATCGCGGCCTCGTGGCAGCCAAATCGGCGCTATCGTCTCTCCGCAATCAAAAGTTGTGGATGACTACCATGGCCTTGAAACCAAAGCGTCAGCGAAAGAACAAGAGTATGCCAACAAGACACTGCCACGCCCCGATCATTGGGGTGGCTATCGCTTAACACCGACGCGAATCGAATTCTGGCAAGGTCGTCCCAATCGCTTACACGACCGCTTTGCCTACCAACGCGATTCACGGACTGGAGCATGGCAAATCTATCGCATCGCTCCCTAATGAACACTCTCTGGATTCAAATCGCTGCAGCGCTGATCATGTTGAGCGCTGCAGCCATCGCAGTACGCTTCAAACTTGCTTTGCCAAAAGCCGCTTCTCCAAGTCGCTCGCACCACGAACCTGCTTGGCTGAAATATGTGATCAATATTGTCGCTGCATTTCTCGGTGTCGTCACTCTTTGGTCGACCTTTCACCCTACACAGTTCACGACCTTACCAACGATTGTCGTCATCGGGCTCCAAATAGCAGCTGCTGTTTCGGGCTTGCTGGCGTGTGGCTTGATGTTTCTCAGCTTAGCCACTCTCGGAACGAACTTTAGCGGTACCTCTGGCACGTATTCAAACCATCAACTCGTGCTATCTGGCCCCTATCGGTATGTGCGGCATCCGTATTACCTCGCTACAGCCTGCATCATTCTTAGCTTATCTTTACTTCTAGGCAGTATTGCAGTCGCGTTCTTAGGATGCCTTTTGCTTCTCGCGTTATCGATTCGCAGTCGAGCCGAAGACCGTGAACTTCGTGAGAAATTCGGTGAAGCATACGAAAAATGGGAACGAAATACGGGGAGTTTTCTTCCACGTATTCGTTCCCAATCGCCTTAAGCGGACAGGATAATTACTTTCCTAGTAGATGCTCACGCACGAACAAAACCGTCGCGTAGAACTGGAAGTCCGCATTGTTCTTCTTGCGGAAACCATGCCCCTCATCTTTGGCCATCAAGTACCATACGGTCCCCTTATTTCCTTTTACTTTGTCGCGCATCTGTTCTGCTTCACTCAACGGTACGCGAGGATCATTACCACCCTGCACAATAAACAATGGCTTGGTGATTTTAGAGGCATTGTTTAAGGGGGCAATCTTCTCAAAGAACTCGGCCAACTTCGGATCTCGTTCGTCGCCATACTCAACACGGCGCAAATCGCGGCGATAGCTCTCGGTGTTCTTCAAGAACGTTCCGAAGTGCGAGATACCGACGACGTCCAACGCACAAGCTATTCGATCGTTGTATTGTGTTGCGACGGCTAACGTCATGTAGCCACCGTAACTACCTCCCGTAACCATCACTTTGGAAGCATCTAATTCGGGCTGAGCGTTTATCCAATCGAGTAACGCGCCGATGTCACGCACCGAGTCTTCTCGTAACAATCCGTTATCCAATTTGAGGAACGTTTTGCCAAAACCATCCGAACCGCGCACGTTGGGATAGATTATGGCAGTGCCGAGTTCATTGATGAAATAGTTATTTCGTCCCAAGAAAATAGGGCGTGTCTGCCCTTCGGGACCACCATGAATATTGATGATCACTGGCCTTTTGCCAGGAAACTTTTCTTTCGACGGGGCATAGTAGAACCCGCTGATTTCCTTACCATCGAAACTCTTCCAACGAATCAATTCGGGGTCAACCAAATCGCCAGCAACCAAGCCTCCCAGTTCGCTTTCCGTCCAACGTGTGACTTCATTGCTTTTCGCATTCACCACATAAACATCAGCCGTCGCTTGAGCTGACGTGAAAGACAATGCAAACAGAGTGCCGTCAGAGTGCCATTTGCATCCGCCGCAAACGCCCTTTGGAAGATTACCGATTGCTTGATACTTTTCGCTCGCACAGTCCATCACATAGAGCTTCGAAACTCCCGCTTCGTTGGCGCTAAAGACCATTGCGCTGCGATCAGGCGACATTTCAAAGAACTCTATATTCCAGGGAATTGCCTGGGTGACGGAACGAATGGTCTTGGATTCCAAATCCAACGTGGACAATTCTAGAAACTCTCCATGTACGTCAGACGTTACATACAGGGACTTTCCATCAGCGGAAAACTTCGCATCTGCGATAGCGACCTCACCGCGAAACTCTACCACTTTCGTTTTGGATTTCTTCGCAATGTCGACTAACCACAAATGGCTACTATTGATCGACAAGCGTTCGATCACCAACAACTGCGTATCATCGTTCGACCAATCGCTTACCCCCCATCCACCACCTTGCAACTCGAGCAACAATCGATTCGATTCTGGCTTAGCTGGATCCATCAACCAAATATCGCGGTCTGCTCCATTGCGTTGTGTGGATAGATACACCATCTCGGTTTTGGCATTGTTCCAAACAATACCTCCGTTCTGCGAGCGTTTTCCATCGGTGAGCAAGGTGACATCGCCCGTCCCTACGTCAAAGCGATACAACTGCGAAAACTCATTTCCGCCAGTATCTTTACCAAAGACAAAGTACTTACCGAACTTCGGCTCGTAGGTTGCTGATCCGACAGGTTCATTGAAGAAGGTAATCTGACTGCGCGCACCAAGAGGTTGCACGACTCGATGAACTTGATTGGAGTTGCCGAATCGAGTTGAAATCAGCATTTCATGTTTGGTGGGATGCCAGTCGAGCAGCCCAGCACTGCGTGATTCGGTATATTTACGAACTTCATCGGCCATGCTGCTTGGAATAGGGGGGATACCCTCAACAACCAAGTTGTCAGTAACCGCAATCGTTGGCCCTTGCGCGAATGTAGGCAGAGACAAAAGGCTCGCTGCTACCCCCGCACAAAACAATCGAAAAACCCGTTTCATAGTTGTATTCTCACAATGTAAGTAAAGGCTTAAGGCTAAAGGCTAAAGACTTAAGGCCCAGGACTTCAAACTGAATCACTGAACCACTTCCCCACTTCCTAAAGCATATCAATCGGATCAATATCAATCACCCACTGAATATCCTCACCACTGAATATCCTCAGGGGTTTTGATTTCGGTCGACACTTGTCTGAGAAGCCTATTGAGTATCGTGGGTTCCGCGGCTTGCATCAGCAGGTGTTGGCGGTATTTGCCTCTCAGTTTGGCGAGGGGAGGCGCGGCAGGGCCCAGCAGGCGACAATCGACTCCGACGGCCGCTATGGCCCGCTCGGTGAGCTGTGTCCATTGGAGCGCAAAAGCCTCCAGCTTTTCTTCGAGTTCACCTCGAAAGATGACTCGCGCTAATGAACCCCAGGGAGGATATCCAAGGCGTTGCCGATGAATTAGCTCACCTTTTGCGAAGGTGTGAAAATCATGTTTGGAGGCGGCCATAATGGCGGGGTGTTCGGGGGAGTAGGTTTGCACTAAAACCAATCCTCGTCGTTCGCCTCGCCCCGTTCGACCAGCAACTTGAGTAACCAATTGGAATGTTCGCTCAGCAGCTCGAAAGTCGGGGAAGTGCAGGGCGGTATCGGCATTTACGACACCTACCAACAGAACGTTCGGAAAATCGAGCCCTTTGGCGATCATTTGTGTTCCCAAAAGCAGCTTGATTTCGCCATTTCGAAATGCGTTGAGCACCTTTTCATGACTTCCCGGCTTCCGCATGGTATCGCTGTCCATGCGGGCCATGCTGATACTGGGGAATCGTCGCTTTACTTCTTCTTCAAGTCGTTGAGTTCCCGTTCCACCATATTGCATCGCATCGAAGTCGCAAGTCGAGCAGCGAGGTGGTGGCGGAATTTGATAATCGCAGTAATGACAAACCGCTTTGTTGCCGTCTTGATGAAATGTAAGAGCCAAATCGCAATGCGGACAGTTAGCTACGCTTCCACATTTCGGACATTGAATCGCGGTGGCAAAACCGCGCCGATTCAATAACAAGATCACCTGTCCATCATCACGAACCGTTTGCACAATAGCCTCTGCTAAAGGTCGACTAATGGAGCCGGCCTGTGGAGACATTTTTTGCAATCGCAAATCGATGATCTCAACATCGGGCAAAGGACGATTGTGAATACGTCGAGGCATTGCGGCGCATTGATATCGACCATCAATTGTTCGTTGCCATGATTCTAAGGATGGTGTTGCCGAACCGAGTATGACGGTGCATTGTTCCAACATAGCGCGATAGCTGGCGACGTCTCGGGCATGATATCTGGGAATCGTCTCCTGCTTAAATGAAGGTTCATGCTCTTCATCTAATACGATCAAACCCAACTTTGGAACGGGAGCGAATATGGCGCTGCGTGGACCGATAACAACCGAAACTTCACCAGCCGCGATTCGTTGCCACTGCTGATGCTTTTCCACATGAGTCATGTGACTATGCAGTACGGCAATCTTGCCCAACCGCTGCTGAAATCGGGCGCGGGTTTGAGGCGTGAGACTAATCTCGGGCACCAACACAATGGCCTGCAACCCGAGTCGAATCACATACTCGATTGCTTGAATATAAACTTCCGTTTTGCCGCTGCCCGTGATGCCGTGGAGAAGAATTGTCTGTTGCTGACGTGAATCGATAGCCACCTTGATTTGCTGCAACGCTTGTCGCTGATCCACATTAAGCGCCGCTGGTGGCTGCAACGGCCCGGAAACCGGCGCATGGGCTTGTGCAAAGCTGCGAACTGTTTGGCCAACCAAGATCCCTGACTTCCGCAGTCGCTGCATCACATCGACGGAAACACCTGTTGCCTCTTTCAACTGCTCGACCGACATTGGCTCGCCAGTTTGCACCAAATAGTCAACGACTTGACGCTGTTTGGCCGTGAGCTTTTCCAAGTCTTGAACCAAGAGATCCGACTTTGGTTGCAGCAGAAGTATTTCTTTCACGCCAGCAGCTTCGCGCACTCCCACTGGAACTACGGCTTCAAAGACTTGGCCGAGACTTGCCATATAGTAATCGCTCATCCATTGCATCAGCTTGAGCAAATGGGAACTGCATAATGGCTTTTCATCTTCGACTGAGAGCACCGCTTTTAGCGAATTCGGATGTTGCTGCACCATCGAGACGTCGATGCAATATCCGGTCACACTTCGGTTTCCTCTTCCCAGCGGTACTTGGACTCGCATACCGGGTTTCAAGACATCTTGAATGGGAGGATCAATACGATAAGAGAATGGACCATGAGGTGGCTCGGAAAAGACAATGGAGGCAGCCCAACATTGACAATCGGCGTCGATCTCCCAAGGGGGAATGTCGCGATCAAATAAATCCCCTTGCTGAGGTCCTGACGACATCCACTTGCTCCATCTTCTTACTGAAGTGCCACACATCTTCAGCGAGACGACTTGATCATCCCCCTGAGTCCCTATAGTGTACGTATTGTCGTATTGTAACGCCTTTTTAGGGAAGCTCCGAGATGACAAAGCGGCGTATTGGAATCTATGGGGGTAGTTTTGACCCAATTCACTTGGGGCATTTGCTGCTGGCCGAAACCTGTCGAGAACAATTACAGCTTGACGAATTGCGCATTATTCCTGCGCATGTCTCGCCTTTCAAAGTCGACCAATATCCATCTGATGACAAACAGCGATTAGAAATGCTGCAATTGGCCATATCGGGGCAAGATTCGTTTGTCGTTGATACACGAGAACTTCAACGGGGCGGAGTCAGCTATACCGTCGATACACTTCGAGAATTGCATCGCGAACTCCCAGATAGCGAGTTCTTTTTCTTGATGGGGGCCGACTCGCTAGCAGATTTTCTCAAATGGAAAGAGCCACGCGAGATTTGTCAACTCGCGTGGATCGTGGTGGTGGGGAGGGGAGGGTATGCCGATATTCCGTGGCATGTTTTGGAGGGATTGCTGGACAAGGAAAAGTACCAACAAACTTCGGCCATGAAAGTCGATATGCCACTGATTGAACTGAGCAGTACCGAACTTCGCCAACGAGCCGCGTCGGGCCGCAGCTTGCGTTTTCGCATGCCTCGATCTGTGGAACAATACATCAAAGCTCACCAACTCTATCGGCCCAAATCGTAAGGGGTTGCTTGAACCGATAGACGTTGATTTAGTTTGAGGTCAGTTGGTCGCAACCAGTAAGCTGAACTTACTCGATGCCATCAATGCCTAAACGCATCGCCAACTGCATGAGCTGATCATAGTACTTTTCACTGCTGGAATGTACATGCTCAGCTTCCGTGAGGAACTTGATCTTTGGATCGATGTAAACATCGTGCGAGATCAAGATCCTTTCATAATGTTCTAGTGGTGTGCCATAGATGATCATCATCTTATGTTCGTCAAATTGAACTTCCTGCTGCTTAGCGGGGTTCAATACGGCGATTCCCGCACAACCATCGTTGAGCAAAAGCTCTTCGTAGTCGTAGAGAATGCTCTTGAGAACTGGCATGTCAATATGTTCGCGATAGAGGTCTTGATGCGCCCCATCGCTTCCGTAATGACTGGTTTCAATGACGACGTCAACCACTTGTCCCAACGGATCAATCAAATCGATAAACAAATCGAAAAGTCGTTCACGCGAAGCTGCCGCCATGATGACAGGCACTTTCACACCTGCCGAATCATCGGAGTAACAGTCATGGCGAAAACCTTGTCGCGGAACAATTGGCAGACTCAACGCGGGACGAATTGCGTCGGTCAAATCAAACGCACCGTAACGATACACTTCCAAGTGACGCTCTAGGTCAAGAGCAGATGCTTCTTGGAAATTAGTCGTTGGTGGAGCAGCAGTGCTGCCAGGAGAGGAATTACTTCGTGAGAAGCTTGGTACAGAACCCATCGTGATGTCCGAATTTTCTAATGCCTAATTAAAATGGCGTTCGCGTCGGATAACGCTTTGCCGCCAAGTCACTCATGCAGAAAACTAGGTCACGACTGATTCGCATCCCCTCCGGAACTTTTGCCGAATTAGAAAAAACCCCCAGGTTTCATGAGTCAGCCCCCACTAAACTTCATCCAATCGTTACAAACAGAACTCTCCGCACTGCAAGAACCAGCTATAATCGGCGGCAACGGATTTTGGGTTTCTTTTGGGTAACGCGTGAACGGATACGGTATTGGATGGTCATGAAAATTATTTGCTCGCAGTTGGGATCACAAATGAGTATTTGCCGGCTCCTGGGACTCCTTGGCGTCGCCATTTTGGTGGGTTGCGATGAGGCAACACCTACCCCCAGCACCCCACCAGCCTCTAATGCTCAAGTTGCAGCCCCCAATCCAGCCGCAGCCTCCAATCCAACCACAGCCCCGGCTCAAAACGCCACACCTGAGAAAGCCTCTCCCGCTGCAGAAGAAAAAGCGGCGACACCCGAACGCGATTCGGCCATTGTGATGGAGGACCCGAAAGATAAGGACAACGCGGAGCTGGCTGCCCTGGCTCAAAACACCCAATCGCCAAGCAACGTTGCCCCGTCCCCGCCCCTAGCAGCGAAGGTAACTCCAAACGCTCGTAAAGAGTCTTGGATTACGAGCAACGAACTTCCACGAAAGGTGTGGGATGTGATGTACTTAGGCAATTCAAAGATTGGCAGCATGCATACCGAAGTGCTGCAAGCGGAAGGGGGCGACGGCTCACAATTAAAATTGACTCTCGAAAGTTTGTTACGAGTCAATCGAGGCGGTCAATCGACCACTCAACGTATCGCGGTCACCAGTCGCGAAAAAACGGATGGTGAGTTGCTCGAACTGATCGCAACCATCTATGAAGGGAGCAACAAAACGGAAGTGACTGGCGTGCGAGTTACAGACAACTTGATTGTTCAAATCACTCAACCCAATGGCCAATCGTCCCGAATCACTATCCCTTGGAAACGCGAGTATCGTGGGCCGTTTGCCTTGGAGCAAGAACTTTTGCAACAACCTTTAACCGAAGGCGAAACGCGCGAGATTCCTTATCTGTGCGTTCCCTTATTCCGGCTAGCCAATCTGGTCTTAAAGGGAGGCGGCAAGCAGAAGGTGGCAATGCTCGATGGATCGACACAAGAACTTCAAGAAGTGATGATCTCGATCGTCCTCGACAAGAACCCTGTTATGGAAACAGTAGCGTGGGTTGACGAAAAAGGGGAATCGCTCAAATCGGCAGCCCTCGGCTTGCAAGTCCTCACGTACCGATCCACTCAATCTGCAGCTGAATCGGTGGACACGGCTGCCCAAGCGGACTTGCTCAAGGTGACCAGCGTTCCATTACCCGCTGGTACACCGAATCTGCACCTAGCTCAATCGCTTACCTACAACATTCGGTGCTCCAAAGATCCGCTTAAACTTTTCCCCAGCCGCACGAATCAAACGGTGCGTTCCGCAGTAGCACTTGAATGCGATATCACGGTCTATACGGTCACCCCAGACTCGACATTACCTGAGACGCTTCAAAAGCAAGAGCCACCAACGGATGCGGATTTGAATCCCAGTCCCATGATTGAGTCCAACGATCCATTGATCATGGAAATGGCTCATCATGTGCTACCAGAAGAAAAAGATCCGTGGAAGATATCGCTGGCACTCGAACGTTATGTACACGATAAAATCGAACGCAAAGACTTCTCTCGTTCCTTTGCGACGGCTGCCGAAGTTGCCAAAATTCCGCGCGGCGACTGCACGGAACATGGTGTGTTGCTGGCCGCTTTATTGCGTGCCCGCAAGATACCAGCTCGCATTGCTAGTGGGCTGGTCTATGTAGATTCAGCCGAAGGTCCGATGATGGGTTATCACATGTGGACAGAAGCTTATATCGGCGATCGCTGGCTTCCGCTGGATGCGGTGATGGGGAAGGGGGGCATTGGCCCCGGACACATCAAAGTGATGGACACATCCTTAACAGACCAAAATCCCTATGTCGCCTTGTTGCCGGTGCTGCAAGTCTTAGGCGACCTCAAGATCACGTCCGTAAAGGCCGCTCAGTGATGTTGGCTGGGTCTCCGACCCGCCTCATGTAGCGTACGTAATGTGGGTCTCCGACCCGCATTGCGACCATTGCCTACAATAAATCAGATAAATCGTCGTTTGATGTTGGGCGAGTCAGAGACTCAACCTACATCAAATAACGGTGAGCTTATCGAGCCAACCGCTAGTCTTTTTCAAATAACCATCGACCCGTTCCAATAACGGATCGATGGTCTGAAACTGAATTCGATGCGGTGGCTGCCAACGATGCCATTTGAAACTGTCATGCTCCGTCGGCACAACCGTGCATGGCTCAAGCAACCGCCCCAAGAAAATAGTAAGCCTCTTCTGGCGTTCTTTTTTATCCGAGCGATAGCGAACCGTATAAATCAATTGGAATCGAAAATCGGGATCGGTCCACACGATTTCGTTAGGGATGCCAGTCTCTTCACGCAGCTCGCGGATTGCGGCAGCTTCAATCGATTCCCCATCATCCACATGCCCCTTCGGCAAATCCCACCGAGTGGCATGTTTCATCAAGAGAAACTCAGGCTCGCTGGTTTGGCGAAACAAGAGATAACCCGCTGCTTCGACGTACTTAACCATGGGCCCCAGCACTCCATCCTTACACTTTTCTATCAACGATCACTAACTGTCGCCTCGAGCTTCCAATTTCGCCCATGTATCCCGCAACGTTACTGTGCGATTAAAGACAGGCTTACCTGGCTTTGAATCCTTCACGTCGACACAAAAATAACCGAGCCGTTCGAACTGATAACGGGCTCCAGCCTGGGCCTCGGTTAAGCAAGGCTCCACTTTCGCGTGAACGACTTCCAAACTTTTTGGATTCATGTAATCCAAGAAAGTCTTGCCAGCTTCCGCCGCATCTGGTTCTTCGGTCGAAAAGAGCCGATCATAGACGCGAACTTCTGCATCCAATGCATGAGCTGCTGGAACCCAATGAATGGTCCCTTTCACTTTGCGGTTCGAAGTATCGCTGCCCGAACGTGTCTGCGGATCATAAGTGCAATGCAATTCGGTGATCGCGCCGGTTGCCGGATCCTTCACCACTTTTTCGCACTTGATGATATAGGCGTATCGCAATCGTACTTCACCGCCTGGCTTCAAGCGGAAATATTTCGATGGCGCATCTTCGCGGAAATCATCTTCTTCGATGTAAAACTCTCGACTGAACGGAATTTTTCGGCTGCCAGCACCTGGATCTTCTGGATTATTAATCGCTTCCAAATACTCGACTTGCCCTTCAGGATAGTTGGTTAACACGACCTTGATGGGTCGCAGTACGGCCATCACACGTGGAGCAATTTTATTGAGATGTTCGCGGATGGAGTTCTCGAGCACGGTCACATCGATCATGCTATTGAACCTCGCGACACCAATTCTTTCGCAGAAGGCTCGAATACTCTCCGGCGTATATCCACGCCGACGCAAACCGCTGATCGTCGGCATGCGCGGATCATCCCAACTTTGCACGTGCTTCTCTTGAACGAGTTGCAACAACTTGCGTTTACTCATCACCGTATAGGTGAGATTCAAACGCGCAAACTCCATTTGTCGCGGATGGTAAATGCCCAGGTTGACACAAAACCAATCGTAAAGCGGTCGGTGATTTTCAAATTCAAGCGTACAAATCGAATGTGTGATACCTTCGACCGAATCGCTTTGACCATGCGCCCAATCGTACATGGGGTAGATCAACCATTTATTCCCGGTGCGATGATGGTGAGCTCGCAGGATGCGATACATCACCGGATCGCGGAGATTCAAGTTGGGGGAAGACATATCGATCTTCGCCCGCAACGTCCGCGCCCCATCAGGATATTTTCCATCGCGCATTTCGCGGAAGAGTTTGAGGTTCTCTTCGACCGATCGATCGCGGTAAGGACTATTCTTTCCTGGCTCGGTAAGCGTGCCACGATATTGGCGCATTTCTTCGGCGTTCAAATCGCATACGAACGCTTTACCCGCCATGATCAACTGTTCGGCCCACAGATAGAGTTGATCAAAGTAGTCCGATGCGTAATACAAGCCATCCCATTGGAAACCCAACCAGCGTACGTCCTCCATTATGGAGTCGACATACTCTTGTTCTTCTTTAGCTGGGTTGGTGTCATCGAAACGGAGATTGCATTTTCCACCGTAACGTTGAGCTAGTCCAAAGTTGAGGCAAATGCTCTTGGCATGCCCAATGTGCAGGTAGCCGTTGGGCTCGGGCGGAAATCGAGTATGCAAGGCACGATTGCCCCACGTCGGCTTCGCTCGATCTTTTTCGATTTCGGTTTCAATGAAATTCAAAACGCGTTCGGTCGAACCTGGCTCGTTCGAGCCTTCGTCATGATGTTCAGATGTACTCATCTGCGATTCCTGTTGGCTTGAGATTTGCTCAGATTATCTCATCAGGCTCTCTAACCGCCAGATGACTTTTCGTGTATTGCTCATTGTGCCGTCGGTATTCGGTATTTTTCTCCCCCTGAATCACCGGATGCAAGTTATTTTGGCATTCCTCTCACTCGTGCGGTTGGATTGCTAAAATACCGCCATTGAAAACTTCGCTTGGGGAAAACGATCGATACTCAAGGCCTGATGCTCTCTGACTCGAACTGCCTGGTATTCGTTCGCCGTTTTCCCTTCATTTTCCAACCTTTTTGTGCGATTTCGAGCCTCACAATTCTGAGATTGCACCACGGGAGGACATACCAGAGTGGGTGTCGGCTTATCGAACCAATGGCTCATCATTTATGCCGTTGTACTCATCGTTTACACAATCCTGATGTATGTCGTCGGATGGGTGGCAGAGCGTCGAATCTCCTCGGTAGAAGATTTCTTGGTCGCGGGGAGAAAACTCCCTCTCCCTATGGCGACCGCCACACTGGTAGCCACTTGGTATGGCGCTGAAGTCCTTTTGCAAACTTCGGATGAAGTCTATTCAGGTGGGCTTCGACATGCCTTGATGGACCCCTTGGGGACAGGGCTCTGCCTGATACTCGCTGGTTGGCTCATTGCCAAGCCGATGTGGAAAATGCATTTGACCACCGTTCCAGACTTCTTCTATCGCCGCTTTGGACGGGCTAGTGAAGTCCTCTCGGCTGTCATTTTGGTACCCAGCTATTTGGGATGGGTAGCTGCCCAGTT